>SKEK01000300.1_pt1 | contig 29645 bp, 28 predicted proteins | sample 4826761 | NCBI WGS metagenome assembly SKEK01 (sample SAMN11008811, study PRJNA524170) | human gut metagenome | biome: Human fecal sample; material: Feces; isolation source: fecal sample from pouch patient p32 | host: Homo sapiens | place: Israel: Tel-Aviv | collected 2015-10-13 | reverse complement strand
GTCTAGTAATAATTGAATTTTTTTAGAATCCCAATTAGGATTATTGGATATTAAATTTAATGATTTTAGTAAAGGTATAAAAGATAGAGATATATTTATGTTTTCTAAAGTTATATCTTTAATATTATCAGAAATTATATGAGAAGATGATATGTTTAAAATATCGCTGATTTTATGAAGCAATTCTAAGTTAAAGGTATCTGTCTTACCATTTTCTATGTTATTTATTAAACCTGGCGATACATTTAAGAGTTTGGCTAATTCTTGAGTAGAATAGCCTTTTTCTTTACGTTTTGACCTTATTAAATTTCCAGCATTATTTATTAATTTACTCATTAAATACACTCCCCACAACAAATATACATTTACATTATGGACAAGTATTATGAATTGTATAACTTAAAAAAGTAAATTTTCATGCATAAAAGATAATAAGCATATTTGGACCATTTCTGAGTATAAATCACGATTTTGTGATATTAGATTTTCAGTCTTAATTAGATTATGTTTATCAATAAACTTAGATATGTTAACTAGAATAAAATCCTTTATAGTTATTTGTCTTTCAGGAGAATTGTTATTTAATAAAGAATTAAAAGTGTTTAATTTCATTGAAATTAAGTTTTCAACTTTTTGATTTTCTGACTTGTTTTTATATTTATCTATATTCTTATTAAGATGGTCTATTTCAGCAAGTAAAGATTCTTTTTCATTAAGTAGGTTTTGATTTTCTAAAGAGACTTGATTAAAGTTTTCTTGAAGAACAGCTAATCGGTCTGTAAGCTCTTTGTTGATTAAATTAACTTTCTCAATATTGATAGTTTCATCAATTTCTATAGATTCAGAAGAGTTTTTAATATCAATATATTCATCGATTAATTCATCAGAAATTTCATAGGTTTCATTGAAATTTTCTTTTATTAAAGAGTAAATTTCTTTGTCAGTACAATTATTTAATTTTTTATTTAGAGAGTTATCATTTTTTATTAAAGTTATGAGTGACTCTATATTAAGCTTTTTCTTTTCTTTAAAAGTTTCAAGAGTAGTTTGTTCAAGTTTTACTTCTTCTAAGTTTTCTTTGTTGTAAATGTTTAGTGTTTTCGATTCTTTTATTGAATTAATTTCTTTTCTAATTTGCACAGAAATATTATCAGAAAGATAGAAAGGAAGTTTTTCTTTGTCTCTTAATAAATAGGTTACTTCTTTAGTGCTTTTACAATTTAACAATTTATTGTATATATTAACTTCCTCATTTGAAAGAAAATTTATAATTATTATGGCTTTTAAGCAAATAGATATATAGCTTCTACAAGAATTAAAGTTATCTTCAGATAAATTTAAAGATGAAATAATATCAGATTTATTTTCTCTAATAAATTTGTTTATTTCATTTGGTTTTAAATTAATAATTTCTGAAAACTTTTTGTCTTTTAAATATTTTATTACTGAATCAAGATATGGATTTTTACTCATTAAACTTTCCTTTATAATAGTAATATCTATAATATATATGTTTAGTGTTTAATAAATAGTATATAAAAACATAACTGTTTAAATTTGTTATGCCTATTAAAACAATATTTAATATTATTATGATAAAATTAATATAAGATTAGAAATAAAGGAGATTAATTTATGGCAAAGCTTACACTACAAGAATTAGAATCAACACTTTGGCAATGTGCTGATATTCTTAGAGGAGAATTATCAGCTGCTGAGTACAAAGATTATATATTTGGAATGTTATTTTTAAAAAGATTAAATGATGAGTTTGATGAAGAAAGAGAAGAGAGAAGAAAAGAGTTTTTAGAAGATGGATTAGATAAAGATGAGGTAATAGAACTTTTAGAAGACCCTAGTATTTATGAGACTTTCTTTGTTCCAGAGCAAGCAAGATGGGAGAAACTTAGAAATTTAACTTTTAATATAGGACCAGAATTAGATAAGGCATTTAAAGCTTTAGAAGACGAACCTAAAAACTCAGAATTAGTAGGAGTTTTAAGCACAACTAACTACAACGATAAGGAAAAAGTACCAGATAAAAAATTAGCACAACTTTTAGTTTTATTTAGTACAGTAAACTTAGCAAACTCAAACTTAGAATCAGAAGATATGCTAGGGGATGCTTATCAGTATTTAATAAAACAATTTGCAGACCAAGGTGGTAAAAAGGGGGGAGAATTCTATACTCCTACTGAGGTTGTTAAGGTTATTACAAATATTTTAAAACCACAAGAAGGAGATAGAATATATGACCCAACTTGTGGTTCAGGTGGTATGCTTATTCAAAGTATAGAGTATGTTAAAAAGCATGGTGGAAATCCTAAGAATTTAAGTTTATTTGGTCAAGAAATAAACCTTTCAACTTGGGCAATTTGTAAAATGAATATGCTATTCCATGGTGCAAAGGGAGCAGATATTCAAAAAGGTGATACTATAAGAGAACCCAAACATACAGAAGGTGGAGCATTAAAGGTATTTGATAAGGTATTAGCAAACCCACCATTCTCACTTAAAAACTGGGGAGTAGAAGAAGCTTCACATGATGCTTTTCATAGATTTACTTATGGAATTCCACCAAAGTCATATGGAGATTTAGCTTTTGTTGAACACATGTTAGCAAGTTTAAATATGAAAGGTAAAATGGCATCAGTAGTTCCTCATGGAGTTTTATTTAGAGGGTCAGCTGAAGGAAAGATAAGAAAAGGATTCATAGAAGATGACTTAATAGAGGCAGTAATAGGACTTCCACAAAACTTATTCTATGGAACAGGAATACCAGCAGCTATATTAGTACTTAATAAGGCAAAATCAGAAGAAAGAAAAAATAAAATATTATTTATAGATGGAAGTAATGATTTTGTAAAAGAAGGAAATAAAAATAAATTAAGAGAAGAAGATATAGAAAAAATAATAACTGCATTTGATAAGTTTGAAGATGTAGAAAAATATGCAAATGTAATAGATTTAGAAACGATAAAAGAAAATGACTATAACTTAAATATAAGTAGATATGTAGATACAACTGAAGAAGAAGAACCAGTAGACATACAAAAAGTAATAGATGAAATAAAAGAATTAGAAAAAGAAGAAGCGAAAACAAAAGAGAAACTTAATGGATATCTAAAAGAATTAGGATTTGATGTTCTGTAAGGTGGTGAGTTAGTAAGTGAAAAAAGAAGCAAGAGAAGGATATAAAATGACGGAATTAGGAGAAATACCTAATGAATGGAGTATAAAAAAAATAGGTGATTTAATTCATTATATGAAAAGTGGATTATCAAGAAATTTAAAAGAAGATGATATAGGAATTCCTTGTATTAGGTCTAATAATATCATTAACAGTAAAATTTGTGGTGATGAATTAAAATATTGGTATTTAGAAGATGATAAAGGTGCTAATATTAGAGATTATATATTAAATGATGGAGATATTCTTATAAATTTCATTAATAGTATGTCACAAATTGGAAAAGGATGTATTTATAAGGATATAGGTAGACCTGCAATTTATACAACAAATATATTTAGGATGCAAATGGAAAAGAAGGTTATGAATAATTTATATTTTAATTATTTTATTCAAACTGAATTTTATAAAAAAGAGATTGTTTTAATTACTAAGCCTGCTATCAATCAAGCAAGTTTTACAACTGGAGATTTTAAAAATATAAAATTAGTTGTACCTACAATTAAAGAACAAGAAAAAATAGTTGAAATACTTTCAACTGTAGATGAACAAATAGAAAATACAGAAAAATTAATACAAAAAAATCAAGAACTTAAAAAAGGATTAATGCAACAATTATTAACAAAAGGAATAGGACATACAGAATTTAAGAAAACAGAATTGGGTATAATTCCTAAGAAGTGGAGGTTAAAGAAAATAGATGAAATAGGGAAAGTTATAACAGGGAATACCCCAAAAACAACAGAAAAAGATAATTATGGTGATGAGTTTTTGTGGGTATCACCATTTGATATGGGGAGTAGTAAATATATAAAAAATACAAATAAAATGTTATCTAAAAAAGGATTTGATAAAGCTAGAAAGTTACCTAGTGGAGCAGTATTAGTAACATGTATAGGTTCAACTATTGGGAAGATTGGGATAGCTACTAATGAATTAAGTACAAATCAACAAATAAATTCAATAATATGTAATGAAGATGTGGATAGTGAATTTATATATTATGCAATAGACTATAATTTTAGTAAATATTCTAATTATATTTCTAATCAAGCAGTGCCTATAATAAATAAATCTACATTTGGTGAGTTTTTAATTCAAATACCTGAGTTAAAAGAACAAAATAAAGTGGCTAAAATATTATCAAAGGTAGATGATGATATAGAAAAGCAGTTAAACAAGAAAAATAAATTAGAAATTCTAAGAAATGGATTAATACAACAACTTTTAACTGGAAATATTAGAGTAATATAATTGAGAGCAGGAGATGTTATGGGAAAAGAATATATAATACGAAGTCTTAGTGAGTATATTGAAGTAGTAAAAGAATTAACTAATGAGATTCAAGAAAAGAATCCAAGATATGAAGTTTGGTTTAGAGGACAAGAAAAATGGAATTATGAATTATCTCCTAAAGGATTAAGAAATAGGAAAAGATTGAATGGGTGTCAATATATGAGAGAGGGAGTTGATATAGAAATACTTCCATTAAATAATATGCTTAATGATTTTAAAAGAAAAGCTATAGATAATTTAGACTACAAGCCAACTAGTTTAATAGAATGGTGTATAATTGCACAACATTATGGTCTTCCAACTAAATTATTGGATTGGACAACAAATGCTTTGGTTGGATTATATTTTTCATTACCTAGTGAGGAATGTTTGAAAAAAAGTAAAAGTATAAGTAAAGATGATATTGTTGACTTAATTAAATGGAAAGACGTTAACATAGATGATATTGAGAATATGTCTTTTGAAGAAATATATAATAAAAAACTAAAATTTAATGAATTTAATGACTATAAACATGAATCAGTTGATGAATTTTCAGAATTTGAGTTGGAAAATTCAGCTGTTGTATATATAATGAGTCCTAACTTAATCAATGAAAATACTATTGGAATTGATGAAATAATTTATACTAAAGAGAATGAGGATGTTGAACATGAAATGGAGTATTTTTTAAATGCTTCTAAATATGGAGAGCGTAAGATAATTTCAAGTATATCAGATACAGCAACAAATGATTTTCCAATTTGTATAAATTGTAATGAAATAGACAAAAGAATAAAATTTCAATCAGGATGTTTTACACTACATGGTATTTATTGTGCACCATTAGATTTTTATAATGTTATAAAAAAAGATATACATAAATTATGTATCCCATATAAGTATGTTGAAAAAATTAGAGGTGAGTTAAATGCTTGTGGAATAAATAGGTATTTTATATACCAGGATTTGAATAGTTTATCTGAGGTTTTATATAACAAACAATTAAAAATTTTTAAAAATATTGAATAGTCTTAAATAAAATAATTATATTATAGGGGTATGTGAGAATCAAATGTTTAGTAGTTTAGATATTGATAGAGAATTAGGAAAAGGAATAAATATATATCCTTTTAATGAAAAGAATTTAAAAGAAAATTCTATAAACTTAAGTGCTAGTAAATATGCTTGGTCGATGAAGAAGGGAAAAGTTTTTTCTGATAAAGAAGGAAATCTTTATAATGAAAATAAAAATAATAATTTGAGAGAGATAAATATATATAGAGGTAAAAATTCTGTAAAACGAATAGGTAAAAAAGAATATATAATATTATTACCTTCATCTACAACGTTAATTGAAACGAAAGAAGTTATTGCAATTGATAACTATATAGGAGGAACTTATCATTCTAAAGTAGGAATTGTATCGTTGGGAATTGGACATATTGGAACTATGGTTGGTCCTAATTTTTGTGGACATTCTCTTATTGCAATTCATAATGTTTCTGATTATCCATTAAAAATAGATATAGAGGATACTGTAGTATCAGTAATATTTTATTATTTAAAGACGCCTATTAATTCAAGTAATGCAACACAAAATGGTCATCTTGATAAAATGTCAACGTTAGGAATAAAGTTAAGTGATGATGAATTGAAAGTTATAAATGAGGATTGGAAGAGAGATATAGTTAAAATAAGAGAAAAAATGAATAGTAGTTTAGAATTTAAAAACTATAAGAAAAAGATTTTAAAAAGGAAACTTGAATCATTTAAATCATATATAAGTATAAGGAATATATTAAGTTGGGGTTTAGGATTAGGAATTTTAGTGTTTGCATTTAAAATATGCAAGTATATAGATATTAACAATGGAGATATAACTGTGTGGAGAGATAGGTTCTGGAATGTAGGGCTTTCAGGTGTTTTAGTAGTTATATTACAACAGGTATTTAAATTTTCTAATTCTAAAAGATAATTAAGTAAAAAAAGTCATAGAGAAATCTATGACTTTTTATTATTCAAAGAATTTATTAAATGTAAAATAGTGTATAATAAAATTGATTATTGACGTTAAAGGGGGATTAGAATGGCATACTTAGGTAATGAAGAAACTTTAGTTGAATTACCAGCAGTTGATTATTTGGAGAAGAATTTAGGTTATTCATTTATTCATGGCAAGGATTTAACTCCTGAAAGTGGAGTAAGAGATTCTTTATCTGATGTTGTTTTGATTGATAGATTAAGAGAAGTTTTAAAAAAACTTAATCCATGGATGAATGAAGAAAATTTAGATAGAGCTATTAGATATATTTCTAGGGCTGATAATCTAGGAAGTGGTTTGTTAGAGGTAAATGAAAAGATATATGATTCATTAGTAGATTTAACTTTTACTGTTGAACAGGATTTGTTTGGGAATGGACAGAAAAAGCCACAGACAGTTCATTTTATAGATTGGGATGATGTTGATAATAATGATTTTTTAGTTGTTAGACAGTTTGAAGTTCAAACTCTTTCTGGAAAGTCTATATTTCCTGACATAGTTATTTTTATTAATGGTATTCCAGTAGTTGTTTTAGAAGCTAAATCTCCTTTTTTAGAAAAGGGAAATAATGAATGTATTGGAAAGAAACAAGCTTATGAACAGTTAAGAAGATATATGAATGCTAGAGATGAGTCTTTAGGAGAAGGAGCTCCAAAACTATTCTATACTAACTTTTTTACTGGAATTTTAAATAGATATAATTCTTATGTTGGCACTATAAGTTCAAGTTATAATTACTATTTAGAATGGAAAGACCCATATCCATTTAAACTTGAAGAAGTTGAAGATTATAAAAATTGTGGACAAAATATATTCTTACAAGGATTTTTAGAAAAGAAAAATCTTTTAGATTTGATGAGAAATTTTATAGTTTTTGAGGCAGAAGATGGAGTTGTAATTAAAAAGGTTTGTAGATATCAACAATTTAGAGCTGTAAACAAAGCTATTAAAAAAATTAAAAATGGAAAAGATAAGATTTCAAGAGGTGGTGTTGTTTGGCATACTCAGGGGTCAGGTAAATCTTTAACTATGGTTTTCTTAGCTAGAAAAATTAAGAGAATACAAGGATTAACAGATTCTACAATAGTTGTAGTAACAGATAGAATTGACCTTGATAAGCAAATAGCAGGAACTTTTGAAAGAACTTTAGGTAAAATAACTACTCCTGTTAGAGCTGATACTATTGATAAAATGAAAAAATTATTATCAAATCCTCAACCACAAATTATAATGACTACTATTCAGAAATTTCAAAGTGAAACTGAAGAAAAGGAAGTTATGCTTGATGGAGAAAGATTAACTCAAAAATATGCTGTTGAGTATCCTGTTTTAAGCACAAAACAAAATATTATTGTATTGGCTGATGAGGCTCATAGAAGTCAATATAAGGATACAGCAGCTAATATGAGAAAGGCATTGCCTAATGCTGTTTTTATCGGATTTACAGGTACTCCAATAGATAAAGAGGATAAATCAACACCAAGAACTTTTGGAGGATATATAGATAAATATTCTATTAAACAAGCAGTAGATGATGGTGCGACTGTTAAGATTGTTTATGAAGGTAGGAGACCAGACTTACAGGTAATAGGTGAATCTTTAGAAGAATTATTTGATGAAGCTTTTTCAGATAGAACTGATGAAGAAAAAGAAGCTATTAAACAAAAATATGCCAATAAAAAAACTGTTGTTGAATCAGAAGATAGGATTGATGAAATTGCTAAAGATTTATTAAAACACTATAAAGAACAAATACTTCCTAATGGGTTTAAAGCACAGATTGTATGTGTATCAAGAGAAGCTTGTGTAAAATATTATGATGCTTTAAATAGACATATGAAAGAAATATTAGGTGAAGGATTTGAAGCTCAAGTAATATTCTCAGGAGATAATAATGATAAACCTCACTTAAAAAAGCATTTTACTACAAAATCAGAGCAAGAAAAGTTAATAAAAAGATTTAAGAAACCTATAAATAAGGACAAGTTAACATTTTTAATAGTTAAAGATATGTTATTAACAGGATTTGATGCACCTATTGAACAGGTTATGTATCTTGATAGACCACTAAAAGAACATACTTTACTTCAAGCTATTGCAAGGGTTAATAGAACATCAACAAGAGAAGTTGAGAGACAACTTGAAAATGGAGAAATAGTAAAAGAAAATATTACAAAGCAATGTGGATATATAGTAGATTATTATGGTATTTCAAATTATTTAGAAGATGCTTTAGCTATATTTGATAAAGAAGAATTAGGTAAACCTATGGAATCTTTAGATGATTTATATAATGAAATGTTATCTTATAGAGAATCTATAATGTCTATGCTTAGAGGTGTGGATAAAAATAATTTAGATGCTCTTGTGAATAAAATTGAGCCAGAAGATAAAAGAGCTGAATTCGAATTAATGTATAGAAAATTCTCAGGGGCAGTGGAAAGTCTTTTACCATCACATGTTGATACAGAAATATTAAATGATTTGAAATGGCTATCATATATTAGAGCAGCTGCTAAAGCTAAGTTTAGTCCAAGTGAATCCATAGATATTGCTGATTGTGGAGAAAAGGTTAGAGAAATAATAGAAACTCATTTAAAATCACTAGGAGTTAGAAGTTGGATTGAACCAATAACATTATTTGAAAAAGATTTTAAAGGTAAGATAAGCACTTTAAAATCAGATGAGGCTCAAGCATCTGCTATGGAACATGCAATTAAGCATACAATAAATATTAGAGGAAAAGAAAATCCAGTTTATTATGCTTCACTATTGGAGAGACTTCAAAAGATATTAGATGAAACAAAAAATGATTGGATTGAAAGAAAAAGAAGATTATATGAGTTTATTAAGACTGAGGTTGAAGATGGAGCTGCTAATGAGGCTAGTGATTTAGGACTAGATGAGAAAGAGTTTGCGTTCTTTAAAGTAGTAAAAAAATACTTAGAAGATGGTGGAGAAGAATTCATAGCTAAGGAAGAAAAAGCTTGCTACATATCTGATGAAACAGTAGAACTTTCTAAACAAATAGCCAAAGATGTTAGAACTGTAGTTGAAGATGTCAGTGGAATTGACTGGGTTACTAATCCTTCAAAAACTAATGATGTTGAGAGAGGAATAAAGCTTATGCTAATCAAAAAGTATGCTAAAAAAATTCCTAGGGATGTTAGAGAAAAAATAATGGAACCACTTCTAAACTTAGCTAAGATACATTTTGAAGTAGTTTAATTATATATAATTCTAAGCAGAATGATTAAAATCTGAGGTAGAATATGAAAAGTAAAATACAATTTGGAACAAAAGAAATAGAATTCAGAATTGAATTTAGAGATAGAAGAACTATAAGTATTTCTGTAGAGCCACCTAAAAATATTTTAGTAGTTGCTCCTATGAATACTTCTGAAGATGAAATTAAGGAGATAGTTAAATCAAAAGGAGCTTGGATAGTACAAAAGCTTTTTGAATTTAGACATATAGAAGAAGAGAAAGTTAAAAGAGAATTTGTTAATGGCGAATCATTCATGTACTTAGGAAGAAACTATTCACTACAAATTCATGTAGATGAAACTTTACAGAATAATTCATTTGTAAAATTATTTAGAGGAAAGTTTCATGTTTACGTAAAGGAAAAAAATGATGAAATAATAAAAAAGGCTATGGAAGAATGGTATAGAGAAAAAACTGAAGAACAAGTTGCCAAAAGAATAAAATACTATCAAAAATTTTTTAATAAGAAACCAACAGATATAAAAGTTAAAGAACAAAAGAAAAGATGGGCTAGTTGTACAAGTAAAGATGAATTACTATTTAACTGGAGATGTGTAATGGCTAAATCAACAGCTCTAGACTATATAATTGTCCATGAAATGTGCCATATGTATCATATGAATCATTCTCATGAATTTTGGCAATTATTATCTTCAGTAATGAGTGATTATGAAGTTAGAAAAGACTGGCTTAGAGATTATGGGATAAGGATGGATTTATAAGAAACATTAGATAAGTATTAGGAGGAAAATAGTGAAAAAAATATATGATATAGTAATAGAGAAAAATAGTAATGTTACAAGAGAAAATTTATTAGAATTAAATAATTCTAATAGTAAAAATTTTATAAAATCTGGTACTAGTGTAGTATATTTATATAAGTTAGTCGATAATAAAGTTAAATATCCCAATAGAGAGGGGGATATAATCTATATTGGAGAAGCGGGAAGAAGGGAAGAGGGGACAGGAAAGAGATTTTCACAACATATTAGTAAGACGGCAAGTGAAGGTGGAGATACAGGAAGTAATTATACAATATCAAATTATTATTGGAATGGATATAAAATTAAATTAGAAATATATGAAATGGAAAGTGGAGAAGATAGAAAGATAATTGAAAAAAACTTGATACAATATCATGTGCGAAAATTTGGAGCAAGACCTATAGCTCAGGGATGTAGTGGTAAAAATTATACTGTCAATGTTATAAATAATATAAATTTAATAAGCAGTATTATTTCTATTTAATATTTATTATATTTTAGGTAATTAAATGGATGCTGTATACTACAACCATTTAATTACCTAAATTTAAAATAAAAATATTATCTATTAAATTTAGAGCTTATTGATTATAAGAATTATAAAAGCTAGTGGCATTTGCCACTAGCTTTCTACATTATTTCGCTTATTTTTCTATATTGTAATCTTGTGGGATATTTTAAGTAAGATTCGAACTTATAAATATCAACAGGACTAATATTAAGTTCTTTTGATAAATCTTTTTGAGTGTATTTGAAAGCTTTTCGTATGTTTAAAATATCATTTGCATAGTCACCTAAAACAAATAAATAATATTCATCTGCTATTAGTGTGTAAGGAATCATAAATAGCCCACAAAAGGTTTTAAAATGTTTAGGAGAAAGATATCCCTCATCTAGAGTAAATGGATAATGAACATATATAAATATATCTATATTTTCCATATATTCTTCTTCGCTAATATTATAATCAGTTACAAGTTTATAATATTTTTCTTTCATTGATTGCTTTAATTTCTCTTGATATAAGTTAAATTCTATGTTCCCAATTACTGGCTGTTGCATTGCACTTTTATTAAGAGTACTGATGTTATATTGAGAGAAATTGAAAAATATATTCCTAAGATGTATAAATGTTTAATGGAGATATATCAACACATTGGAGAAGATGATGAGGAAGAAATAATAAAAGAGCAGTATTCTTTAATTGATGGAATATCTATAGATTTTGGAGTAATGCAAAAAACAAGAAGATCCTTTGTTATAAAATGTGATTTTTCTTGGGATGATATAGGTACTTTCTCAGCTCTAAGTAGATTTTTAGGACCTAATGGAAATAATAGAACTTCAGATAATGTTTTTTTAGAGGAATGTGAGAATTGTTCCGTTTTTGGAAAGGAAAAATTAATAATAGGATTTGGAATAAAAGATCTAGTATTAGTTGATGCAGGAGATGTTATTTTGGTCATGGACAAAGGTAGGGACCAAGAGATTAAGCATCTATTAAATTCTATTAGTGGTAAGAAGGAATTTAAAGAATATCTATAAGTTTATAAACTTATGTAAAAAAAGTCCTATATCATATACTTTAGGTGTATGATATAGGACTTTTTAGTTAATTTTAATATCTATAATTTAGTTAAAAAGACATAAAATTATTTAAAATTTAAATTTAATTAAAATATAACTAATTTTAATCCTTAAAATATGTTATAAAGATATTTTTATGTTATTATAGTAATAATATAAGTTTGAACTTTACGGAGGTATTGTTTTATGAGTGATAGAATTGTAGATTTTAATGAGTTAAAAAATAAGGCAAGAGATAAAGATATAGATAAATTTGAGTCATATATTTATGATTTATATTATTCAGTAGCTCAAGGAAAAATGAGTATGATGGAGCTTTCTAGAGAGATAACTAAATATATGAATGAAAATAATATTTCTCAAGAAAAGTTTTTAAATATTCAAACAGAAATGCTTAAGAGATATGGCTTTGATATGGGTGATATTGAAGGGCAAATGAAAAACTTAGGTATAGATATGAGTAACTTAGGAATTCAAGGTGGAGATTATGAGAATTTAAGAAAAACTTTGAGTTTTCAAGAGAAGTATAAGGGAAAAGTAAAAACATCTACTGTTACTACATATTTTATTAAAAACGAAAAAAATGATATTGAGTTAATTTTAGAAAATAATAAAGTTCTTATAACTAGTCCTAAAAATATAGATCTTCAGGATAGTGAATTAAATGAGTTCTTATGTTCATACAAAAAAACTCTTTCAGATGATCTTTTAGATATAAGAATTTGTGAAAATGTAGGACAATATAATTATTAATTTGTATTTTATAAGCTAGGAATTGAAGTTTTTCATTCCTAGCTTTTTAATTTTAGGAACTTTTATATAAATCTATAATGTTTTATTAAAATTAAAATTTATTTTAAATAGAGTAAATATTAAAAGAAATCTTCTCTTAAGCATTACGATATAAAAAAGCAAAATTGGAATATAAATAATAATTATCTTTAAAATGTAATAATTTTAAGAATTAAATAGGTAAATTGGGTTAAAACTGTAGAGGAGGAAGCATTTCATACAATAAATAAACCGTTTATTAATAATTAATTAATAAATTTAAGTTGTTTTTGTAATATACTTTTAATTGATATGAAATATCATATTAATAAGAAACTTTTTTAAAGAGATTAGAGGTAATAAATTATGTTAATGAACACTCATATTCTTATTGCACAAAATATATTGAGAGATGTTGACGTAGATTTTAAAATAAGTGATAAAAACTTTATATATGGAAATGTAAAACCTGATATGGTTTCAAAATATAAATTAAAGAAGCATTATTTAGATGAATCTTTTGATATGATAGTTAATAAGATAAAAAAATTAGCATCACTTAGTATGTATGATTTTAAAAAGAAATTTTCAGTTAGTAGATTTAGTCAGGAGTTAGGAGTTATATGTCACTTTATATGTGATTTTTTCTGTATTCCTCATAGTGAAAGATGGGAATTTAAGCATAGTATGAATAAACATGTTAAATACGAAAAAGAGTTAGCTAGTTTTGCTAAAACATATACTCCATCACAGGATGATTTTAAAATATGGGGTAATATGTCTGTGAAGTTTTTCTTAGAAGAAGCTCATAAGCTATATAGAAAAAGAGAAAGTTATGAGAATGATATGCAATATGCATACTTTGCATGTAGAAGTATAGTTAAATATATAAGTGATTGCATAGCTAGAAATACAAAGGCAGTCTATTCTGAAGCTATAGCTTAATACAAATATTTCCTTTAGATGATAAAATATGTTAAAATCAATTATATATATATTGATTAAAGTAATTTTTATAATAGAAAGGAAATGAGATGGAGAGTAAGGTAAATGAACCTATATATAAGCAAATTGCTTTAGATATTGCAGGTAGAATATATAATAATGACATAAAGGTAGGACAAAAGATACATGGTAGATCAACTTTAGCAAGTAGTTACAATGTATCACCAGAAACAGTTAGAAAAGCTGTTAAATTATTAGAAGACATGAAAGTAGTATCATCAAGCAAGGGTAGCGGAGTAACAATTATTTCAAAAGATAATGCTTATAATTTCATAAATAGGTTTCATTCAATTGAAAGTGTAACATCTTTAAAACATGATATAGAATCCTTAATGGAAGAAAAAAAGGCTATAGAAAAAAATATAGGTGAAATGATAGATAAAATAGTGGATTACTCTAACAGACTTAGATATACAAATCCTTTAACACCTATAGAAATAGAATTACCAAAGGATTGTACTCTTATAGGTAAGAGTGTTTCAGAGTCTAAGTTTTGGCAAAATACACAAGCTACTATTGTTGCCATAAGAAGAAAAGGAGAGCTTATAATATCTCCAGGACCATATTTAAAGTTTGAAAAAGATGATAATCTCCTTGTAGTTGGAGAAGAAGACATATTAAAAAAGATAGAAATGTTTTTAAATAAATAATGAAAAAAGGGCTGTATTAAAATATAATAATAAAACTTACAAACATATTCCGAGAATTACTAGATTTCGCTAAGAATTTATAATAATTACTTCGAAAATATCACTAAAGCTTCGAAACTTGCTACGCTTCGAACAGTCTCAGCTTTTTAACGTGAAATTTTCTACGTAATAATTTAAATTCTAAAGCTCATCTAGATATTCTCTTCATACTGTTTATAAGTTTTATAAAAAGTTATTTTGATATACGCCCTTTTTTAGTTGCATTTTTTGTAAAAGAGACATATAATAAAAGTGAACATATGAACAGATGCTCATATGTAAAAATGAATAATAGGAGTTAAGAATATGGATAATAATAAAATAGAAAGTTGTAACTGTTCTTATATCCATGAAGATATATTAAGTAGGGTAAAAGAACATTTGCCAAAGGAAGAAGTACTTTATGAATTAGCAGAAATATTTAAAGTTTTTGGAGATTCAACAAGAATAAAAATTTTATGTGCCCTTTTTGAAGGAGAAATGTGTGTATGTGATATGGCTGAACTATTAGGTGTAAGTCAATCAGCAGTGTCTCATCAATTGAGAGTTTTAAAACAAGCTAGGCTAGTTAAGTTTAGAAGAGAGGGTAAGATAGTTTATTACTCTTTAGATGATGATCATGTTAAACACATATTCAATGAAGGTTTAAATCACGTTTTAGAGTAAAGGAGGTATTTAGACATGAAAGATATAAAGCTTTATTTAGACGGCTTAAACTGTGCAAACTGTGCTGGGAAAATTGAAGATAAAGTTAATAAACTTACTGATGTTGATGAAGCTGTCCTTAATTTTTCAACAAAACTTTTACTTATAACTCCTAAAGAAGGGGTTTCAGAAAAAGAATTAGAAGAGAAAGTTGAAAAAATAGTTTTAGATTTAGAGCCAGATGTGAAAGTTTTAAAGGATAAAAATAAAATAAAATCTTCAGTTAATACATGTAATGATGGATGCTGTGGAGAAGGAGAATCTCATAAACACAATAATGTAGAGAGTCACTCACATTCTCATGAACATGGGCATTCTCATAGTCATGGAGGAAACTCAGGTATAGAAAAGAAGGAACTTTTTAGACTAGGAATAGCTTTAACCTTATTTATAATAGGAATGATAGTTAATTTAGATAAAATGTATGAATTTATTATATTTGGTGTAGCTTATATTATAGCAGGTGGAGAAGTTCTTTTAAGAGCATTTAAGAATATTTTAAGAGGACAAGTATTTGATGAAAACTTCTTGATGGCTATAGCCACAATTGGAGCTTTTGCTATAGGAGAATTCCCAGAAGGGGTAGCAGTAATGCTTTTCTATGAAGTAGGAGAAATGTTCCAAGACTATGCTGTAAATAAATCAAGAAAATCAATATCTGATTTAATGAATATAAGACCAGACTTTGCAAATTTAATTGATCTTAATGGAGAGGAAAAAAGAGTATCTCCAGAAAGCGTTAATGTTGGATCAATCATAGTGGTAAGAGCAGGAGAAAAAGTTCCTCTAGATGGAGTAGTTTTATCAGGAGAGGCAACTCTTGATGTATCTGCATTAACAGGAGAATCTTTACCAAAAGAAGTTGAGGCAAAAGATGATGTATTAGCAGGATCAATAAACAAAAGTGGATTATTAAAAATAAAAGTAACAAAAAGTTTTGGAGAATCTACAGTTTCTAAAATATTAGATTTAGTTGAGAATGCAGGAAATAAAAAATCACCAACAGAGAAATTTATAACTAAGTTTGCAAGATATTATACACCAGTAGTTGTATTCTCTGCCTTAGCCCTTGCAATTATTCCACCTTTAGTAATAAGTGGAGAAAGTTTTTCCCCATGGATTTCAAGAGCTTTAATATTCTTAGTTGTTTCATGTCCTTGTGCTTTAGTAGTATCAATACCACTTGGATATTTTGCTGGAATTGGTTTAGCTTCTAAAAATGGTATTTTAATAAAAGGAAGCAACTATTTAGAGGCACTAAATAATGTAGAGAGTATAGTTTTTGATAAAACGGGAACACTAACAAAAGGTACATTTAAAGTTAGAAAATCAGAGAGCACAAGCAAGTTAACTAATGAAGAATTATTAAAGTTAGGAGCTTATGCAGAATATTACTCAAATCATCCAATTGCTAAATCTATAGTAAGTGAGTTTAATGAGGAAATCAACAAAGGCTTAATTTCAAATTATGAAGAAATTTCAGGAAAAGGAATAAAAGTAGACATTGATGGAGAAACATTTTTAGCAGGTAATTCAAAATTAATGGATATGTTTAATATAAAAATTACTCCAATTCATGAAATAGGTACTGTTGTTTATTTAGCAAATGAAAAGAGTGAGCTAGGATATATAGTTATTTCAGATGAAATAAAAGAGGACTCTAAAGAAGCCATAAGTGGATTAAAAGAAATAGGAGTTAAGCAAACAATTATGCTAACTGGAGATAATGAGAAGGTTGGAGATAGTGTTGCCAAAGAATTAGGCTTAGACAAAGCATATTGTAGTTTATTACCACAAAATAAAGTTGAAAAATTAGAGCAAATTTTTGAAGATAAGAGTAAAGGTAAAAAAGTTGCTTTTGTTGGAGATGGAATTAACGATGCACCTGTACTAGCTAGGGCAGACATAGGAATAGCTATGGGTGGAGTTGGATCAGATGCAGCCATAGAAGCTGCAGATGTGGTAATAATGGATGATAAGCCAAGTAAGATAATAAAAGCAATAAAAATAGCTAAGAAAACAAATAAAATTGTATGGCAAAATATAATCTTTGCTTTAGGTGTTAAAATTATAATATTAATATTTGGTGCTTTAGGAATGGCTAATATGTGGGAAGCTGTATTTGGAGATGTAGGTGTAACATTAATAGCAGTAATAAATTCAAGTAGGATATTAAAAAATAAAAATTTATAGGCGTGAAATTTGTCTAATGTTGTTGACAAGAGCTAGTTTTTTTGCTATCTTAATATGGTAAGAATACTTTCAGGCATAGGGTATAGATTGTAAATAATTCCCTTAAACTTTTATATTAAACATTATGAAATGTTTAAATAGGCTTGTGTGCACGTAGGGTTTTAGCCACGCAAGCCTTATTTTTTTTGTAGAAATTTATTAGAAAGATAGTTTATAATAGAATCACATAAATTTAATAATATTAATTAATGATATAAAAAATGCAATTAAATGTAAAAAATACACTTTAATACATATATTTTTGATAGTGAAACCAAAAGAATGTTAAAATATAGACAAACTTTTTAGGGTATGGTAATATTTTAGAAGGTTAAATTTGTAATTTTATCATTTGATTTTAGAATACAGTCTAAAAAGTAATTGCTTTTTAAAAAAAGAACAATTTTAGAAAGAGGTGCTATTAAAATGGAAAAGAAAAAAGGCATATCTATGGCTGTTATAAAAAGATTGCCTAAATACCATAGATATTTACAAGAATTAATGGAAAATGATGTTGATAGAATATCTTCAAAAGAGTTAAGTGAAAAAATAGGCTTCACTGCTTCTCAAATAAGACAGGATCTTAATTGTTTTGGAGATTTTGGGCAACAGGGATATGGATATAATGTAAAAGAGTTATACAATAACATAGGGAGTATATTAGGACTTACAAGAGACTATAACACAGTTATAATCGGAGCTGGTAACATAGGGCAGGCTATTGCAAACTACAATAGTTTCAATAGATTAGGCTTTAAATTAAAAGGTATTTTTGATGCTAATCCAAGAATGTTTGGAATAAAAATAAGAGATGTTGAGATACAAGATGTTGAAAAATTAAAAGATTTCGTAAAAGAAAATGATATTGAAATAGGTATAATCTGTGTTCCAAGAACAAATGCTCAAAAGGTATGTAATGACCTTGTTGAAGGTGGAATCAAAGGTATATGGAACTTTGCGCCTATAGATCTTGAGGTGCCAAAAGATATAAGAGTAGAGAATGTACATTTAAGTGAAAGTATGATGACTTTAGTATATCTTTTAAATCACAATGATGTAAAATAAATTGGATTTATTTTATAAAAATTTGTTTAATATGGAAAAATAGTATTAGATTTTCAAAAAAATATATTGAAAAATTTACTTTTAAGTTTTATAATTTAATTGAAGTACCGAGTACTTCAATTATTTTTTTGTCTTTGCTTGTTACAAAATTAACAATAAATTCTGGAAAAAGCATAGGATAAAAAATATTAAGTTGTTAGTTATTAGTTGTTAAGTTATTTAAAACCATATATTCGCTATGGTATATGAGGGAGGAAATACAATGGAATTAAATAATGTAATCTTTGAAAAAGAGGGAAACATTGGGGTTTTAACAATTAACAGACCTAAGGCATTAAATGCACTAAACTCAGAAACTTTAAAAGACTTAGATACTGCTATAGATCATATAGAAAAACAAGATGATATATATGTTGTTATTTTAACAGGTGCTGGAGATAAAGCATTTGTTGCAGGCGCTGATATAGCAGAAATGAAAGATCTAAATGAAGAAGAGGGTAAAGAATTTGGACTTTTAGGTAATAAAGTGTTTAGAAGATTAGAAAATTTAGACAAGCCTGTAATCGCTGCTATAAACGGTTTCGCTTTAGGTGGTGGATGTGAAATTTCTATGGCTTGTGATATAAGAATAGCAACTACAAAGGCTAAGTTTGCTCAACCTGAGGTTGGATTAGGAATAACTCCAGGATTTGGTGGAACTCAAAGATTACCAAGAATAGTTGGACCTGGTAAGGCTAAAGAACTTATTTACACAGGAGACATGATAAAAGCTGATGAAGCTTTAAGAATTGGTTTAGTAAATAAGGCTGTTGAACCAGAGAATTTAATGGAAGAAGCAATGTCATTAGCTAAGAAGATATCTAATAATGCACCAATAGCTGTTAAGTTATGTAAAGATGCAATCAATAGAGGAATTCAAGTTGATATAGATTCAGCAGTAGTTATAGAAGCTGAAGATTTTGGAAAATGTTTTGCTACAGAAGATCAAACAGAAGGTATGAGTGCTTTTGTAGAAAGAAGAGAAAAGAACTTTAAAAACAAGTAATGTTTTAAACAAAATGGTTGTGTGGATTTAAGGAGGGTAATTAAAAATGAACTTTCAATTAACAAGAGAACAAGAATTAGTTAAGCAAATGGTTAGAGAATTTGCTCAAAATGAAGTTAAGCCTATAGCTGCAGAAATAGATGTAACAGAAAGATTCCCTATGGAAAATGTTAAGAAAATGGCTAAACTAGGAATGATGGGAATTCCTTTTAGCAAAGAATATGGCGGAGCTGGTGGAGATACTTTATCTTACATCTTAACTGTTGAAGAATTATCAAAAGTTTGTGCTACTACAGGAGTTATAGTTTCAGCTCATACTTCATTATGTGCTTCATTAATAGATCAATTTGGTACTCCAGCTCAAAAAGAAAAATATTTAACTCCACTTGCAAAAGGTGAAAAATTAGGTGCTTTTGGATTAACTGAACCAGGAGCAGGTACAGATGCTGCAGGACAACAAACTACAGCTGTATTAGAAGGAGATAATTATATCTTAAACGGAAGTAAAATCTTCATAACTAATGGTGGAGTTGCAGATACTTTCATAATCTTTGCTATGACTGATAAGAGTCAAGGTACAAGAGGAATTTCAGCTTTCATAGTTGAAAAGAATTTCCCAGGATTCTCAATTGGCAAGTTAGAAGAAAAAATGGGTATAAGAGCTTCTTCAACAACTGAGTTAATCATGGAAAACTGTGTTGTTCCAAAAGAAAACTTAATCGGAAGAGAAGGAAAAGGATTTGGAATAGCAATGAAAACTTTAGACGGTGGTAGAATAGGTATCGCTGCTCAAGCATTAGGTATAGCAGAAGGAGCTTTAGAAGAAGCTGTTGCTTACATGAAAGAAAGAAAACAATTTGGTAGATCATTATCTGCATTCCAAGGATTACAATGGATGGTAGCAGAAATGGATACTAAAATAGAAGCTGCAAGATTTTTAGTATATAAAGCAGCTTGTTTAAAAGAAGAGGGTAAACCATATTCTATAGATGCTGCAAGAGCTAAATTATTCGCTGCAGATGTAGCTATGGAAGTTACAACTAAGGCAGTTCAATTATTCGGTGGATATGGATATACTAAGGAATACCCAGTAGAAAGAATGATGAGAGATGCTAAGATAACTGAGATTTACGAAGGAACTTCAGAAGTTCAAAAAATGGTTATCGCAGGAAGCATATTAAGATAATTTTAGGAGGGCTTTGAGATGAAAATAGTAGTTTGCTTAAAACAAGTGCCAGATACAACAGCTGTTAAAATAGATCCAAAAACAGGAACTCTTATAAGAGATGGAGTTCCATCAATAATAAACCCAGAGGATAAACATGCTTTAGAAGCTGCATTACAATTAAAAGATAATAATGGAGCAGAAGTAACTGTATTAAGTATGGGACCACCTCAAGCTAAATCAGCTTTAAGAGAAGCTTTATGCATGGGAGCTGATAAAGCAATTCTTATAACTGATAGAGCATTTGCAGGTGCAGATACATTAGCTACTTCAAAGGCTTTAGCTGGAGCATTAAAGAAATTAGAATATGACATAATATTCGCAGGAAGACAAGCTATCGATGGAGATACTGCACAGGTTGGTCCAGAAATAGCTGAACATTTAAATATTCCTCAAGTAACTTATGTTCAAGGCGTTAAAGTTGAAGAAGATGGATTATTAGTAAATAGAGCTTTAGAAGATGGATATGAATTAATAAAAGTTGAGGCTCCAGTACTTTTAACTGCTATAAAAGAGTTAAATGAGCCAAGATACATGAATGTTAAAAATATATTTGAAACATCTGATGATGAAATCTTAGTATGGTCAGCTGATGACATAGATGTAGATAAAGCTGAATTAGGGTTAAAAGGATCTCCAACAAAAGTTAAGAGATCAATGACTAAAGAAGCTAAAGGTGCAGGAGAAATAGTTAAAGAATCACCTAAAGATTCAGTTACTTATGTACTAGGCAAATTAAAAGAAAAACACTACATCTAAGGATTATGGGAGGTATTTAAGATGAATAAAGCAGATTTCAATGGCGTTTGGGTTTTTGCAGAGCAAAGAGAAGGTCAATTACAAAAAGTTTCATTAGAATTATTAGGTGAAGGTAGAAAAATCGCTGATAAATTAGGATCAAAATTAACAGCGTTATTAATAGGAAATAAAGTTCAAAATTTAGTTGAAGATTTATCAAGACATGGTGCTGATGAAGTACTAGTTGTTGATGCTCCAGAATTAGAACATTACACAACTGATGGATATACAAAAGCTATATGTGAATTAGCTAATGCTAAAAAACCAAATATAATTTTCATAGGAGCAACATTCATAGGAAGAGACTTAGGTCCAAGAGTTGCTGCAAGATTAGAAACTGGTTTAACTGCTGACTGTACATCTTTAGATGTTGATGTTGAAAGTGGGGATTTATTAGCAACAAGACCAGCATTTGGTGGTAACTTAATGGCTACAATAGTATGTCCAGATCATAGACCACAAATGGCTACAGTAAGACCTGGAGTTTTTGAAAAACTTCCACTAGGAGAAAATGATGCAACTGTAGAAAATGTTGAAATAAAATTCAACTCTAATGATATAAGAACAAAAATTGTTGAAATAATTAAAGAACATAAAGATATTGTTGATATATCAGAAGCTAACGTATTAGTTGCAGGTGGTAGAGGTATTGGTTCAGAAGAAAACTTCAAAATGCTTAAGGAATTAGCAGAAGTTATGAATGGATCAATAGCAGCTTCAAGAGCAGCAGTAGAAAAAGGATGGGTAGATAAAGATTACCAAGTTGGACAAACAGGAAAAACTGTTAGACCAAATATATATGTAGCTTGTGGTATATCAGGAGCTATTCAACATGCCGCTGGTATGCAAGATTCAGATATGATAATAGCTATAAATAAAGATGCTAATGCTCCAATAATGAAGATTGCTGATTATGCAATAGTTGGGGATGTAAATAAAGTTGTTCCAGAATTCATAGCTCAATTAAAAGCTATGAAGGAAGAAGCTTAATTAATAAATAATATAACAAGGGTAAACTTATAAAATTTTTCAATTAATGGTGTAGGGCTTTTCTGTTAAGTCAGAAAAGTCCAATTAAAGAGAGTATTTAGGAGGAACTTAATATGGAAAAGATTTTTGTAATTGGTGCAGGTACAATGGGTGCTGGAATAGTTCAAGCATTTGCACAAAAAGGATATGAAGTTATCGTTAGAGATATCAAAGACGAGTTTGTTGATAGAGGAATAGCTGGAATCAACAAAGGTCTTACTAAATTAGTTTCTAAAGGAAAAATAACTGAAGAAGATAAAGAAGCAGTATTATCAAAAATCACTGGAACTACTGATTTAGGATTAGCTGCTGACTGTGATTTAGTTATAGAAGCTGCAGTTGAAAATATGGAAATCAAAAAACAAATTTTCGCTGAATTAGATAAAATCTGTAAAGAAGAAACTATATTAGCTTCAAATACATCTTCATTATCAATAACAGAAGTAGCATCAGCTACAAACAGACCTGATAGAGTTATAGGAATGCATTTCTTTAACCCTGCAACAATAATGAAACTTGTTGAAGTAATAAGAGGTATGGCTACTTCACAAGAAACTTTTGACAAAGTAAAAGCTATGTCAGAAGCTATAGGAAAGACTCCAGTAGAAGTTGCTGAAGCACCAGGATTTGTAGTTAATAGAATACTTATCCCTATGATAAACGAAGCTATTGGAATATATGCAGAAGGAATAGCTTCCGTTGAAGATATAGATACTTCAATGAAATTAGGAGCTAATCATCCAATGGGACCTTTAGCTTTAGGAGATTTAATAGGATTAGATGTTTGCTTAGCTATAATGGACGTATTATTTAAAGAAACTGGAGACAGTAAATACAGAGCTCACAGTCTTTTAAGAAAATATGTTAGAGCAGGATGGTTAGGTAGAAAAACTGGTAGAGGATTCTACAACTACAACGCATAATATTGAAAGTTTAAAAAGTTTATAAGGTATAAATTTTCTATAGTATAAATCTGATATTATTAAATATTTTAAAGTATATATTATAGGAAGAGATTGAAGTAAAGTAAGAGATTGATATTTTATCAATCTCTTTTTTCTTTTATAAAAAGCTTTTTATTTAAATAATTTTATCAGGTTGATTTAATTTAGAAAGTTCATTATAATTAAAAGAATGAAAATTGGTGTTAATTAATAATTTTTATCATTAAAAGGAGGTAGTATGTTAAAAAGATTTATACGTTATTATAAACCATATAAAAAATTATTTATTTTAGATTTATTAGCGGCATTTTTAGTTTCAGCTTGTGACTTATTTTATCCTATGATTACAAGAAATATAATTAATGATGTTATTCCAAATAAACAGATAAAATTATTGTTTGTTTTCGCAATTGTACTTACTCTAATATTCTTAATTAAGGCAGGATTGAACTATTTTATGCAATATTGGGGACATGTAGTTGGAGTTAGAATGCAAGCTGATATGAGAAGAGACTTATTTGACAAGTTGCAGGATATGCCTAATAAGTATTTTGACAATAATAAAACTGGAGTTATTATGTCTAGAATAATAAATGACCTTCTAGATATATCAGAATTAGCTCACCATGGTCCAGAGGATTTATTTATATCCTTAGTTATGTTAGTAGGATCCTTTATAATTTTATGTACAATAAATGTACCTTTAACAATTATTACTTTTGCTATAATACCTTTTTTACTTTTTTATACTATTCATAAGAGAAATAAAATGAAAAAAGCATTTAAAGAGACAAGAGTTAAAACTGGTGAAGTAAATGCTACTATAGAAAATAGTATTTCAGGAGTTAGAGTAACTAAATCTTTCGGTAATAAGGCTTATGAAATGGAAAAGTTTGATAAGAGTAATGGTATATTTAAGAAAGCTAGAGAACATGCTTATAAGGCAATGGCTGAATATTTTTCAGGGATGTTTTTCCTTGTAGATATGCTTGAACTTATAGTTTTAATAGCAGCTGGATATTTTACTTACTTAGGAAAAATAAATGTAGGGGATTTTGCAGCATACTTACTATATATAAAGATGTTCTTACAGCCTATTAGAAAACTTATAAATTTCAATGAAATGTTCCAAAATGGAATGTCTGGTTTTGAAAGATATGAAGAGATAATGAATGAGGAAAATGAAAAAGAAATTCCTAATGCAAAGGATCTTAAGGATGTAAAAGGAAAGATTACAATAAAAGATGTTACTTTTAGATATGATAATAAAGAGAGTATTTTAGAAAATTTCAATTTAGATATTGAAGCAGGCAAAATGGTTGCTTTAGTTGGTCCATCAGGTGGAGGAAAGACAACAATATGTAATCTTATACCTAGATTCTATGACTATGAAAGTGGTCAAATCTTTATTGATGATGTGGATATAAGTACTGTTACTTTAAAATCTTTAAGAGAAAATATTGGTATAGTTCAACAAGATGTATTTTTATTTACAGGAACTATAAAAGAAAATATAATGTATGGAAATCCTAATGCTACAGATGAGGAAGTTATAGAGGCAGCTAAGAATGCATGTCTACATGATTTTATTATGGGCTTAGAAGATGGATATGATACATTTATAGGTGAAAGAGGGGTTAAGCTTTCTGGAGGACAAAAGCAAAGAATTTCAATAGCTAGAGTATTCTTAAAGAACCCAGCAATATTAATATTAGATGAAGCTACATCAGCCTTAGATAATGTTACAGAATATGAAATACAAAAAGCTTTAGAAGAATTAAGTAAAGATAGAACAACCCTTGTAGTTGCTCATAGACTTTCAACTGTTAAAAATTCTGATGAGATAGTTGTATTAACGGATAAAGGCATAGAAGAGAGGGGAACACATGAAGAGCTTATTAAGCTTGGTGGTGTTTATAGTAATCTTCATAATTTATAATTTAGTTTAATTAAAACTGTATTAAGAGTAATTTTATTTGCTTTTAGTACAGTTTTTATTTTTATATAGGAATACTTTACATAATCTTTGAATATACATATAATAGGAGAATTATATTTTATATTTAGCAAGGGTGAATTTATGAATAGTAAAAAGATTGTTAATACTATATATTACATAGTTATTTCTATGTTAGTTATAATATTAGTAAATAATTTTATGAGTAAGTCAGATTCAATATTTAAAGCTGTTGGATTTAGAACATATTCAATATTAAGTGGAAGTATGGAACCAGAGATTAATACTGGAGATTTAGCTATTGTTAAGAGTATTGATGCTGATGATGTTAAAGTTGGAGATATAATAACATTTAAATATGAGGGGAAAGTAGTTACCCATAGAGTTGTTGAAAAAAATGAAGAGGGATTTATAACAAAGGGTGATAATAATAATGCTAATGATACTGAAATAGTTAGAGGAGAAGACTTAATAGGAAAAGTTTTATTTCATATGCCTTTCTTAGGATATGTTACAGTATTTTTATCAAAGCCAATAGTAATATCAGGACTTATGGTCCTAATTGCAATAAGCATACTTTGGGATACTTTTAAAGTTGATAAGAAAAAAACAATAAAGGCTTAGCTTAATAACATGGAGGGTGATTCGAAAGAACACCTATCCGTGTTTTTTTCTTTTTATATTATATAAAAACACTATTTATTAATAACTTTTATTAGTATAATATTATTAGTATAAGGTTATTATTTAAAATATTAATGTTTTAAGTTTAATCTTATTTATATGTATTTTTAAAAATAAAGTTTTTATTTATAATAACTAAAAGATAGAAGTTTATAGTAATAAAACTTTATTTAGGAGGATAATATGTTAGTTGAAAAAGCAAGAGAAAAGTGGGATAAGAAACATGATTTAAATTGTGCAGAGTGCATAATGTACGCTGCAAATGAAGAATATAATTTAAATTTATCAAAGGAAACTTTAAAAGTAATGTCTTCTTTTGGTGGAGGATTAGCAATAGGAAATGTATGTGGAGCAGCAACTGGGGCAGCTGGTGTTTTAGGCCTTATGTTTACAGAGGATAGAGGTCATCAGAGTCCACAAACTAGAGCATTAACACAAGAATTTATGGAAAAGTTTTATGATAAATTGGGATACTATAATTGTACTGACTTAAAAGCTAAGTACAAAAAAGATGATGACAGAAGATGCATAGTTATGATAGAGACTGCAGCTGAGGTTTTAGATGAAATCGTAAGAAGAGAAAGATAGGTGAAAAGAATGGATTTTAAAAGTGTAGAATATGGAGAGAACAAAGTAATATTAAAAGATGCAAAAAACTTTAATATAAAACAAGTTTTTGAATGTGGTCAATGTTTTAGATGGGAAAGAACAGAAAGTGGTTCATACATAGGAGTTGCCTTTGGAAAGGTTATAGAGTTAGCTCAAGAAGGCCATGATGTAATAATATACAATACTAACAAAGAAGATTTTGAAAATATTTGGGTTGATTATTTTGATTTAGAAAGAGATTATTCAAAAGTAAAAGAAGCTTTATCTTGGGATGAAACATTAAAGAGTGCTGTTGAATTTGGATATGGAATAAGAATATTAAATCAAGATCCTTTTGAACTTGTTATTTCATTTATAATATCAGCAAGAAATAGTATTCCTGTAATTTCAAAGACCATAAAGAAAATAAGTGAAAGATGGGGAGAACCAATAGAGTATAAGGGAAATACTTATTATTCATTCCCAACTCCAGAAAGCCTATCTAAGGCTTCAATAGATGATATAAGAGAGACAGGAGCTTCATTTAGAAGTAAGTATATATGGGATACAACTAAAAATATATATAACTGTGAGTTAGCTAAAAAGGGAATACTAGATGCACCAGAAGAAGAGATAGTTGAAATATTAGAAAAATATGATTTAGAAAAGATAACTAATATGGATGCTGATGGATGTCATAAAGGACTTCAAGAATTTATGGGAGTAGGAGCAAAGGTAGCAGACTGTATAATGCTATTTTCTATGAAAAAAAGTTCTGCATTCCCAGTAGATGTTTGGGTTAAGAGAGCAATGATGCATTTTTATGGAGCTGATGATGCTTCATTAAATAAAATAAGAATTTTTGCAAGAGAGAGATTTGGAGAGTATTCTGGATTTGCTCAACAATATCTATTCTATTATGCTAGAGAAAATGGAATAAAGATCTAATAAAAAACTTACAAACATATTTAGAGGATTACTAAATTTAGCTAAGGATTAAAATTCTAAAGCTTATTTAGATATTCTCTTTATATTGTTTGTAAGTTTTATTTTGATATAGTACATTTTGTTAATAACGGCCTTTTTTACGAATAGCTTTTGATTTTTTTATAGTAACATTAGCATCACCAGGTTGCTTTTTTATGAATTTTAAGTAACGCTTAATTTTTTCATCATCTTTAAGTCTTGGAAGAGAATTAAGCCTAACAGCCAATTCATAGTTACTATATAAAGCATGTACTTGTTTATGACAAGGAACACAAAGCCAGGTTGTTTCATCAAATCTTCCACCTTTTTCACGAGGAATGAGATGATGTTCTGTGATTTTAGGAACTTTTCTTTCACAAAGAGCACATATATGAGTTTCTTTATTCATATTCATCACACCTTAAATAATTAAAATACTTATAAATATTATAATATATGTATTTAAAATTAAAAAAGCCGTTACTTTAATAGTTTGAAAATTTAAGAAGATTTATGCTGAATTTTTAAATTAATCTATTTTATTTTAAATATTATTTTTATTTTAAATGTTTATGTTTTTTTAGAGTATAAAATATTTTAGATATTATTGAAAGTATCATTACTAGAGATAAAATGAAAATTGCTAAAAATAAAAAATAAGATTCAGGCAAAACATTTATTATTGGATCTTTTTTAGGATCAAATATCCAGTAATCATTATTGAAAAATATTTTATGAAATAGTGTAAAGACTTTTGAAAAGTTTAAGTAAAAGCTTAAGATTAAACTAAGAAATATAAATAAAACTTCATAGAAGAAAATATTAAAAGCTTTAAATGATATTTTTAGTTTGAATTTTTTTGATATTATAAATAAAATTATTCCTAAAATTAAGCAAGCTAATCCTATTAAATAGATTGAAGAAAAAATTTCTTTAACTTCTAGAAAGTGAAATTCTCCTATAGGACTTATTTTAAAATTTTTAAACTTAAGAACTTCTTCTTGGGGAGAATTTAAATAATGAATTATATTATTATAGTCATTTAAAATTTCTTCACTGCTAAGGTTGTTATACTTAGAGATTATATTAAGCTTAATAAATAGGGAATAGAGCACAGGAGAAATATTTAATGTTAAAATAACAGAAAATACTACTGAACTTATTAGAAGGTAAAATGAAAATAATATATCTTTTAAAATCTTAATCATTATGTCTCCTTAAAATAATTATTTTTATTTATTCTAGACTTTTTTATTAAATATTAAACAAAAATACATATTTTAAGAAAAATTTTAGTATTAATTTATAGTATGTAGTGTATTAAGAGATAATAATATGGAAATAAGTAATAAATAGAGATATATATGAAAAAAGTAAATTGAAGAAATTTCAAAAGAATAGCAGAAAACTTAAGATAAGCGAAGCAAAAATATATGGAGTTGCTACTTTTTATGAAAATTTTTCTCTTAAACCAAAAGGAAAATATGTAATTAAAATATGTAACGGCACTGCATGTCATGTTAGAAAATCAATTCCCATATTAGAAGAGTTCAGAAATATATTAGGATTATGCGAAGAAAAATCTACTACAGATGATATGATGTTTACAGTGGAAACAGTTTCATGTTTAGGGGCATGTGGACTTGCCCCGGTGTGCACCGTTAATGATGAAGTATATCCTAATATGACAAAGGCAAAAGTAAAGCTACTTGTTGATGATATTAAAAAAGATTTTAAAGCAAAAATCCTAACTTCAAAGGAGGATACATCTTATGAAGATTAATTCAAGAGAAGAACTTGAAAGAATCCGAAATG
>SKEK01000295.1_pt1 | contig 29806 bp, 24 predicted proteins | sample 4826761 | NCBI WGS metagenome assembly SKEK01 (sample SAMN11008811, study PRJNA524170) | human gut metagenome | biome: Human fecal sample; material: Feces; isolation source: fecal sample from pouch patient p32 | host: Homo sapiens | place: Israel: Tel-Aviv | collected 2015-10-13 | reverse complement strand
ATCCAAAGTTGAGTCAGAACGCTTTAAATCGCATTTAAAATCCTCGAAGTCATCTAAAATTTATAATTATTTTAAATATATGAAATTTGAAGATATAGAACGACTAGCTTTAAACAGTTTAAGTAAGGGAAGGTACTTTAAAGCTATGAAAGAATATAGAATTTTAGATAAAAAAAGAATTGAGTTACAAATAGAAAAAGAGTTTAGAGAGATCCAAACATCAATTGGTGATAAAAAACTTTATGAAGAAATTTCTAGAGTCAATAACTTAAGAAATAGTATTGCTGATAGGTACTCTAAACAAAGTGATATGTTTAAAGAAAAATCTAAGCTTAATGAGTTTTTTATTAAAGAGACAAATAAGCTAAAAAGAGATTTAGATTCTGAAAAAGATATATCTAATAGATTTACTAAAGCATCTTTAAAAACAAATTATATTAATTTAAGAGGAAAAATCTTAGGTAACTATTTAGTTAATTTTGAAATAGAAAAAACGAAGAAAAAAAGCTTTGGAATAGATTTTTAAAATATATAAAAAATAGAACACAGGAGGCTATATGTTTAAATTAAAAAAAGGAGACATTATTGGATATTATTCCCCATCTGCTCCAGCCACTTTTTTTGCACCTACACGATATAAAAGAGCTCAATTTTTTTTAGAAAGTAAAGGGTTCGAATTAATTTCTGGAAATCTCTCTGAAAAAAGTCAAGGTTATAGATCTGGAAGTATTGCTGAAAGAGCCAATGAACTAAATACTCTTATTGAAAATAAAAAAGTTAAATGTATCATGTCAACTATTGGTGGAAGTAATTCAAACTCTATCCTGCCTTATCTAAATTTTGATGAAATTAAAAAAAACCCAAAAATATTCATAGGATACTCTGATGTAACTGCAATTCTATTGGGTATATATGCCAAAACAGGTATTATAACTTTTTATGGTCCCGCTCTTGTGGCAAGTTTTGGAGAATTCCCACCATTAGTTGAGGAAACTTACTCATACTTTTCAGACATTTTAATGACTGAATTAGAACTACCTTATACATTCAAAACTCCTGATAAATATACTGATAAGTTTATAAATTGGGAGAATCAAAATACTCCTAAAACTACTTACGAGAACAGATTAGTTACTGTTATTCCTGGAAAAGTTTCAGGACGATTAATAGGTGGAAATTTAAATACAATGTATGGAATTTGGGGAAGTGAATATATGCCTGAAATTAAGAAAGGAGATATTCTTTTTATTGAGGACTCTTTAAAAACTGCTGCTGATATAGAACGAAGTTTTTCTTTTTTAAAACTTAATAAAGTTTTTGAAAAAGTTAGTGGAATTATTTTAGGTAAACACGAACTTTTCAATGACCAAAACAGTGGAAAGAAGCCTTACGAAATTCTATTAGAGGTTCTTGGAGATACAAAACTCCCTTTTCTAGCTGAATTTGACTGTTGCCATACTCATCCTATGTTAACTCTTCCAATTGGAGGACAAGTTGAACTTGATTCTACAAATAAAAAAGTAACACTTTTGAAGTTTTAAAAAAATTTATAATTTTTAAAACTTTTTTATAAAACCTGTGGTCTAAATATCATAAAAAGTGTTAAAGATAAAATAATTTTAATCCCCCCACGTTGGAGCCTCTATCCCCCCAGAGGCTCCTTTTATTTTTTTGTAATAGTAAAATAAAATGAGGGACATATTTCCCTCATTTTTTTATCTAATTATTGCTGAATTCCAGGGTATGCCCAAATTCCAGATGTTCTAATTAAATCTCTATAAATAACTAACTTTTCAGCTTCAGAAACTTTCTGTGCCTCCTCTAAAGATGGATAATCTAAGTAAACTAAATTTGAATACTCAACATTTAATCCCTTTAAATTAGCAGCCTCTTGGAACACACTTAAACCTCTTCTGATATGACTTGCGCTACTTATAAGAGTTACTTTTTCAGGTTTCAAAGTTGCTAAAATCTCAGTTGAGTAAATAGCATTTCCAACAGTATCTTTAGCTAAGTCATCCATATAAATTAACTTTGATGGAACTCCTTTTGAAACTAACCAGTTTCTCATTAAAAAAGCTTCTGTTACTCCACCCTTTTGAACTCCTCCAGAAACAATTATTGGAGATTTGGGATTTTTCTTATGTAATTCATATCCTTTTTTTAATCTTTCAACTAAAGTAGGTTTCATTACTCCACCTTCACCTAAAGCATATCCTAAAATTACAATTGCATGATTCCCATTAACTTTAAAAGCTTCTGTATTTAACTTTGCTTTTGAGAAATTATCAGCCATAGAAAACTTCTCTAAATATTCTTGAGTTTTTTCTGGATGATTCTTCTTTAAAACCTCTATTGTTTCATTAAATGTTTTCATATCTCCCATCTGTTTAGAATATCCTGCAAGAAGAATTCCTGCCTCAAAATTATCTGGATACATAACTAAAATATCTCTATATGTTTGAAGAGCTTCTGGTGTTTTCTTCTGAATTATTTGAGTTGATGCAATACCAAATCTTAAATCAGTTCTATAAGGGCTAAGAGCACTAGCTTCTACAAATGAATTTTCAACTACATCATATTTTCCCTTTAATGTAATCCCCTTAAAAAACTCCTTTTCAGCTTTACTTAAATCTCCACCATGCCAGTAGTAGTGGATACCTGTTTGTGTCAGTTGAGCAATCTTCTCCTGATCATTTGAACTTGGATACTTACTTGTTGAACTACATCCTGTTAACATAATAAATCCTAATACCGCTGATAAAACCTTAATCTTTTTATTCATCTCTCCTCCTTAAAAAATCCCCTGGGGGTATATTAAAATATTTTTTAAATACAGTGCAAAAATGTTTATAGTCGGAAAACCCAACCATCTCTGAGATTTCATAAAGTTTATATCTCTCCTCTTTTAAAAGTAAAATACTTTTAGAGACTCTATGTTTATTTAAAATATCTAAAAATGTTTCATCTGTCTCTTCCCTAATTTTTCTACTTAAATAGCTTGCGCTTACATCTAACTCTAAAGCAATATCTTTTATACTCAGCTTTGTTACATATCTATCTAAAATTATCTGAACTGTTTTTCTAACAAAAATATTGTACTCCTCACTCAGATATCTACTTATGGAATCACTTTCACTTTTATAAAAATTACTTTTAAACTTTTCAATTGTCTCCAAAAGAATATCTTCATCCAAAGGTTTTAGTATATAATCTAAAACTCCAAGCTTAATCCCTTTTTTTGCATATTCAAACTCACTATAACTACTTAAAATTATAGCTTTAAATTGAAAGCCTTCTTCCATAGCCTGCTCAATCATTTCCAGTCCATCTAGTATCGGCATCTTTATATCTGTTATCACAAGGTCAGGATTTAAAGTTTTTATGAGATCCAGTCCCTCTTTACCATTTTTCCCCTGCCCAACTATTTTACAATTTAATAGATCCCAAGAAATACTTTCTATCAAACCCTCTCTTATTATTTTTTCATCCTCTACAACTAAAACCTTTATCATTCTTACTCCATATCCTCAGGTAAAACTATTTTCACAAGAGTTCCTCGTCCCTTTCTACTCAAAATTTTTACCCCGTATTTCTCTCCATAATATAACTTTATTCTTCTATTTATATTGTATAACCCTATATGATTAGTTACATTATCTTTTTTTAGATTTTTTCTTATCTCTATTAACTCATCTTTAGAAAGTCCATCACCATCATCCAAAAAGTAAATAACTAAACTTCCTTTTTGCAACTTTCCTCTTATATCTATATGAAGTTTATCCTTTGAAGAAAATCCATATTTTATTGAATTTTCAACTATTGGTTGAAATATAAGTTTAGGTGTCTTTTGATTATTTAAATTACTCTCTATATCTATACTGTAGGAAAAATCATCTCCAAATCTATATTTTTGAATCTCTAAATAGCTCTCTATAAACTTTATATTTTCACCTAATGAAATGATAGTCTTTCTATTATCAATACTGAATCTAAGAATAGATGAGATATTTAAAATAATTTTATTGCTCATTTTCACATCTTTTTTTATAGTGTACTTTAACATCTCCAGTGTGTTAAATAGAAAGTGCGGATTAAATTGACTCTCCAACTGTTTAATCTCTAAATTAATGTTGTTTTCAAACTCTCTTTTATTTATCTCAATAAGATTTTTTATATCTAATAACATCTTATTATAAGAGGTCGCTATAATTCTAAGCTCATCATTAGTTTCTACCTCTAAAAAATTATTTAGCTGTCCTTTACCAGTACTTTTTATAGCACCGATTATCTTATCAATCACAGCTAGTTTTTTATTGATAAAATAGTTTATTGTCAAAAATATGCACGTAATTAAGAATATAAAAATCGTTATAAAATAAACAATCTGCTCAAAAATTTTAACTAACATAAAATCTAAATCTCTATAGATATAGATATACAGTTTAGAATTATATACTCCTGATTTAAAAAAAATATTTTTCTTATTAACTGGCATCTCTATTCTATTTAGATTATCTGAGTAGTTATTTGTATTTCTCTTTAAAATATATCCATTTTTATCTGTAAAAATATAGTTGCCATTGATCTCAATCTTTTTAAAAATATCCTCAATTTCTGAATCTAAAATATAAAAAAGAATGTAGTTGTAACTTTTATCCGCTAAATTTTTAACTTTGCTACCCATTGTCAATATGGTTTTTTTCTCATTTAGAAATCTCATCTCTTCAGACTCTAAAACTATCCCCTCACTATTTTTCAGTTTTTTTAAAATCCCCCAGTTGGAATTTAAACTGCTTCCTCTAACAAGAGAGCTGCTTTCAATAGTTGGTTTAAAGTTTTTATCTAAAACTATGAAATTTCCTTTTAAATCAAACTCGTTTTTTATCTTATAAATATTTTCAAAATCTAAACTCCTATTTTTTAACTCTTTCAGTGCTAGATCATATTTAGATAGCAACTCATCTAAACTCTTTTGGATAAAGTTAAACTCCTTTTGACTCTCCTTTTTTATAGCTGAATACTGTAGAGAGTAGATTACAACATACCCAATTAGAGATAGGAAAATAATAGGAAATATAAAATAAAGTATCAGAAAATCTTTTATCTGTTTTTTTAAACTCACAAATTTATTTTGAGACATGGTTATTTTCCTTTAATAGGTTATCAAAGTTTTCAATCCAAAGAGTTCTATTTTTTTCTATCTCAAACTGGTTTGGATCTATGAAAACCCTGTGTTTTAATGTATTTAATTTTCTACTGAAAAATATATCATCTCTAACACTTCTTCTGTTCAACGAAATGTTGGAAAAAAGTTGAGTATCATAGCTACTTAAAAATTTTGTAAAAGCCTCTGTGCAAGAGTTTTTATTTAAAACATAGACTCCGTCACTTTCAGCTAACACACCCTCTTTCATATATACAATCTCTAAACTGCTGTTTTTTTCCATAGCTTTTATCGCTGCAACTTCATGAGTTAAACCCACTATACTCTTTCCATTTACAACTTTTTCCACCACATCTTGAGAAGATTCTAAGTATATATTATCTGTATTTTTTAATAATTTTTTTATAAAATTCCAAGGTTCATCCATCACATATAAAATATTTACTAAATGCTCAAAAGATGAGGATGACACCTTTGGGTTTGAATAAGCTATTCTCCCTTTTAATCTAGGATTTAAAAGATCATTGTATCCTTCAATAACAATATCTTTTTTTATATTTTTATTCACCAATAAGACATTTGGAATTATTGAAAAAGAGTATGACTCTTTTATAATGTGATTTAATGGAGCTACAGAAAGAGTTGTTCCACCAAAAAATATGTCAGGATAATCTTGCTTTTGTTGCTTTAAAACTTTAGTGACTAACTCCCCTGTTCCTCCAATCTCTACTTCAACCTTGCAATTATAATTCGATTCAAACTCTTTGATTAGGGGGTATAAAGTTTCTATCGAATGTGAAGAGTAAACTTTTATTGAGTTAGAGTAAGCGTATTGTATAACAATAATAAAGAAAATAATCAACTTCTTCACTGTAGCCCTCCATTAAATAACATATATTAATTTTAATGTATTTATTGACTGATTTCAATACTTAAAAATATTATTTTATACTAAAAAATGAACTAGAATAAAATACCCTAGTTCATTTCCAAACTTTTTATAGTATAAAAAAATTCATAGATTTCTGTAGCATCTTCATCTAAAAATTTATTGGTAACAACCGCTCTTATTCCAATATCTCCCTCTATGACATCTAGATATCCATAGATAAATTGAAACTCTTTAAATCTACTTTTTAGTTTTTTTTCAAGCTTCTCATAGAGATCTCCCTGCATTAAAATCTCTATAAATAGCCCTGTATTTTTATAAAAATAGTTTTGTGAAGAGATTCTGTTGTTTAGATTTATAAATTTAGCTTTCAGATTTGGATTGAGCGAGTTCATTGGAGAATTAAATTTTTTCCTTGAGGCAAAAAAATCTGCACCACTTCCAAATGATGTCATATTGACTCTATAAAAAACTCCATCATCTGAGAAACTATAATAACTTTTTTTTATTTTTTCTGGATTGGTAGTAGTATTAAGATATACCCTGTAATTATCTGGAATATTTAAACTCATCTCTTTAAATAAATTCACACAGTACTTTACGCTTTTATCTTTAAAAAAACCTTTTCCTAAATAAAACTCTATGGCAGAAGATCTATCTCCATAAATAGTTTCTATATCAGACATTTGAATAAATTTCTCTCCAAAACTTCTCTGAAACTTCTCTGAAACTTTCAGCTGTTTTTTTACAAAAATATTTTTCTCATTTCTAGCTTCCTCTATCCCCTTTAGAATATCCTTTGAGCTATCCTTTTCGTTAAAAACATACGAGAACTCCTCCTTGTCCAACTTATCAACTAGTATTACTTTATAGTTTCCCTCCCACTTTTTAAATGTTTCTGATTGATAGATTTTAATAACTCTCTCTATTTTTATCTCATTTTTAAACTCTGTGGCAATTAGATTTTTAATCTCCTTTGAATAGAGATGACTCTTTAAAAAAATTATGCTAAAAATAAAAACTACAATGTTTTTAATCATTCTTCTCTCCCTCTAAACTCATAGTCTCTATAATTTCAATAGCTATTCCTCCTACCACTACAAGTAAAGAAACTATCAACATCTTAAAATATTTTTTATATTTCCTTTTTTAATAGACTCCATCCGTTTCTTTCCAATAAAAGATTTACATAACTCTCAGGTAATTTATATCCCAATTGAAATTCAACATCTTTTATTTTATTGATGTCTGTTTCCTCACCAGTATAGAAAAAATCCTTAGAATTCCATATACCTAAACTTAAACTTTTCATTTTTTGCTCCTTAGTATATTAGTATTTAACCTTTCCATCCTCATAATAGCTTTCAATAATTCTATCTGCTTCTCCAATTTTACAAAGCATTTTAGTTTTTAGTTGTCCGTTTTCATAATATATTTTAACAACTCCATCCTCTATATTATCCTTATAAAATGCTTCTGTTCTCAATTGCCCATTTTCATAATAATCCTTTGTAACACCATTTAACTTTCCATCTTTATATGTAAACTTCCCATATACCTTTCCATTTTTATAGTATATTTTAGCCACTCCATTTAATTCACCATTCTTATATACTCTTTCACTTTGAAGTTCTCCACTTTCAAAATAATCCTTAACAATCCCATTATCTTTTCCTTTTTCATAGATTAACTCAGTTTTTAATTTCCCACTTTTATAATATATCTTTGTCACTTCATTTTTATCACACGCACTAACAAATAATAATATAATCAAAATCAAATATTTTTTCACATCTTCCTCCTAAAGTAATTTTTTATACAACTCCAACTTTACTTTAGCTAATACGATGGCCAATATTGTGGTCCAGCTTCCCACAAAACAACTTTTACCCCATTTCTATACTCACCATTTTCTTTTAATGCTCCATTAGAAAAATATATTTCATATGGACCGTCTAATATTCCTTTAACATAGTTAAAAGATGATATTAAATCACCTCTAGAAGAATCATAATTTTTCCAAACTCCACTTTCCGCTCCATCTCCAAAATATCCAGTTTTTACAACGGTTTCTACATTACATGGTGATTCTGTTATAGAAGCTGTTCCTGGGAAAAACCCTAAGTTAAACTCTTCAAAATATCCATCTTTAACTATATCCTCATAAGATTTTATTTTTTCACTTTTTCTTTTTCCATAAAAAATCTCTTTTATTCCAAAATATTTAAGCGGATCTTCATACCAACGAATCCCATCTTGAGAAGTTTTTCCAGGAGAATAATTTTGAAATACAACAAAGATATCTTTGTTGTCAGAACTTTTTAAAGAGTATAGATTTAACTCCTTATTTTCCAACTTTGCATCTAAAAGATTTAAATCTTTAAATTGTGTCAGTGACTCTCTAGCTTTATAGTATTCATAACCACTCTGAGGATTAATCACTTTATCATATATCGAATAATTCCTTTTATAATGAGTATAGTTTACAACTTTTTCTAAAATAGAGTCCTTATAAGTTTTAATTTGTGATACTTCTCCATTTTCTTCAGAATATTTTATCTCCTCTATTTCATTTTTAGAATTATAAGTAGTTGAAGAAAATATATGAAGTTCTTCAGATCTTCTATAAAAAATATCTTTTTTAATTAATATTCCATTAGCAAAATACTTTTTAATAGGGAGATAACGCTTTAGCTCCTCTGAATACTCATAAGAGTTCCAAATTCCAGTTTTACTATTCTTTTTATAGTCTCCATTTTCATATTCATTAAAATATTCTCCATTTTTTATAATACTGTTCTCTAATATCTCTCCTTGAAAAACTTCTTCCAAAGTTATCAATCCCAATCTTTGAATCTGAAAAAGAAAATAGTAATTTCCATCACTAAATATTATACTGTTTCCAATATTTTTTATGAAATTCAATTTATCAAGTGAATAAGTTCTAAAATATTTCTGGAGATTAAACTTTTCATAATCTTGAGGAATAAGTTCATATTGATAAAGATAAGCTTTGCTATTATATTCATCTTTTCCCATCCTTTTTGAAACATCCCAAATGTTATAATCATTAAAATTTACAACTTTATAATAAGGCACTAACTGCTCCAATTCTTTTTTAGCTAAACTAGCATTAAAATTTTGAACATTTTCGATTTTTTTGTTTAATTTTTGAGAAGTAGCAATATTAAGCGTTTTAAAAAAATCTATCGCTTCCTCCCCTTCATATCCATTCTCATCCATGTATAGATTTCCTAGCGAATATCCTTCTAAAGAATTTTTATTATTTTCATTATAAATTACAAATATCTCTTTAATATTATCTTTGTTAAGGTCATATAAAAAGACACTTTTGATCTCTTTTTTCATATTTAAAGTATCTAAAACTACACTTGAATTTTTTTCAGGTATTTCAAAAATAATATCATATCTATTTTTATTTTTTTGAAATTTTAAAATTCCATTAATTTTTATTGTTTCGTCTTTATATAATTCCAATTCCAAGTTTTTATGAATTGAATCTCCATATAAATTCAATTGAAATAAAAAAATCATAGATATTACAAATTTATAATAAAATTTATTCATGCTACACCCCTATTTTAAAGTAATCTTTTAAAACATTTATATAATTTTCTGGAATAAGAATATAATTAGCTTTATGTAAGACTTTATTCTCACTAATCTCCTCTTCAATACCAGTTGTTATTGCCCACTTCCCATTAATAACTCCTATTTCCCCTTTATATTTAGTCGGAACATATGTATCTTCATATGCAACATATAAAGTTCTCATCATTAAACCTGGTTTCAATCTAAAAAGTGGATCTTCTGATTCATATCTATTTATTTCTAAATTTTTACTCTCTTCCAATACTTTAGAAATAGTATCACACAAATCTTTAGCAGTAAAAAGCTCATATCCCCAAGATACTTTAGTTATTTGTCCTTCTGTAGGTATCTTAAAGTCCTCTTTCACATAGAGTGCATTATCTAAAAAAGATCTGTAAACTATAAAAGTTTCCGTTGGATCTCCTACGCTAAATAGGGAAAATCCATCTCCTTTAGCTATTCTTTTTCCCTCTTTATGTCCTCCCTGGGAGATAATGTAGGTACTCCCTTTCCAACGAATAGTATCTCCAAAAATCTCAGGTGAATTTTTTTCATAACCGAGAAAAATTTTAAAAAAAATAAAAATAATACTTCCTAATAAAATAAATTTAAATTTTTTCATCTATCTCTCCTAAACTTCTTCAGTCATCTCTAATTTATTTTTTATAAACCAATATTTATATAGATACGTAAAAAATAGATATAAATATAACAGAGTGATTAAAATATAAAGTTTAAACATCACTCTTAAATTTTGAAACTCCTTTTCACTAAAATCTTTTTTAGAGGCATCTAACGTTATGACTTCAGTCATTTTATTTTTTTTCGTTATAATCCCTACTGCACTAAACTCCGTTCCGTTTATAAATTTTAAAATTTGTTTTGAATTTCTTTTTAATAAATCGTAACTGACACCTCCATTTGAAAAGCTATAGTAACGTCTTATATTTTCGGGTATCAAATCTATTTTAAACATAAAATCATTTTTTCTAACCTCTCTATACTTTTTTAAAAACTCAATCTCTTTTTCATAAAAATCATAGACGTCAGCTATTTGAATAACACTTTCATTTCTAAAAGGATATAATGGAAGTTCTTTGAGAAGAGTCATTATCTTATTATCTTCACTGGAGTTTTCCCTTCTTAAAAGATAGATTATTCCTGTAGATTCATCTGACATAGCCTGAACATTTTTTAAAATTAATTTATCTCCTATTTCAAACTCTGAAAAACTATACTCTTTGCTTTCCTCAATAATTATCTCTTTTCTAGTATTTCTATGTAGTCCATCAGTATAGATTCTAAAAGCTTTAAATGAAAAAATTAAGCAAACTATTAAAGTTAATATAATAGATATTTCAATACATCTAAGACGGCTAACTCTAGTAGTTAATCTTCCGTTTGTTATAACATCATCTATTGAAAAAGTTGGAAAATACTCTATCTTACATAGTTTATCTCCAGTTTCATATAATTTTGAAAAAAGCATACCTCTTAAGTTGAAAATAATAGTACACCCCAGAACGCACAAAGTAAACACAGTTGTTAATTTTGAAAAGGGATTAAAAAAAGCAGTAAATAAAAATATAAAAGATAAAATAAAATTGCTAAAGATTGGATCTGTTTTATCTCTTTTACTTGGAAAACTCTTAATCTCTTTAACATAATCTAAAATATTAAATCCATTTATCTCAATAACATAAAAACTACCTAAAGCAACAACTCCTTTTAAAGTTACAACTTCATTCTCTTTTAAAAAGAACTCATTCTTATTTATAAAGTAAGTGTTAAAAATATTTATTTTCCAATCGTTAATATAATCAAAAGAATATGTGTACTTAATCCCATATTTCCCACGAAAGCTTCTATCTTTTTTTTTGACCTTTCCCTCTAAAATATTTACAATTCCCTTATTTTTTAATAAAAATATATTTTTGTAAATTCCATTCAATAGAAATAAATCTTTTTTAGATAAAATCTCCCTAGTTTCTTTAATACTTTCTAATTTTTCCTTAGTCATTGGTTCAGAATAAAAGCTATCATAAACATAGCATAGATAGCACAAAATAATAAAAAATATAATTATTAAAAGCTCTCCCATTTCCCCTCATTTCTATAAATTATTATTTAATTATCAGATTTATAAAATTTTTTATATAATTCGTTTTCTTCCTCTTCACTTAAAACACATTCATAAATAATATCCCCATTTTCTGAATAGTTAACCTCTTTAAAACCTGTTCTTTTATCACCAACATAAGTATCCATAACTTCGTAAACCAATCTATTATTTTTAAAGTTTTGTGTTTTTATCCATATTCCATTCCCAAGTTTATCAACTTCATTAATATCAAATGTAATTGGAGAATCATGTTTCAAAACTTGGACTATTGTAACATCTTTTAAATGTTCATACTCTTCTTTTAAAAATATATTTAAAGGTACATCATTTAAAATTTTAACTAATATTTTTCTATCAGAATCATAATAAACTAAGGATATTAGTTGATTATCTTTCCACACCTCATCTGTTTGAATCTCCTTAGATGAATAATATGTTTTTTTCACTCCATCTAACTCTCCATTTTTCCAATTGGAAAACTCTTTGATACTTCCATCTTCAAAATATTCATAATACTCACCTACATATTTTCCATTTTTTAAAGTATATTCTAACTTTTTTTTATCGGTATAAAGTGGTTTTATTTTTCCTCTTCCAATCCACTCAACTCTAAACTCCTCCTCATAGTATTCAATAAATTTTCCATTACTAGCTTTATAATCTCTGTATGCATCTATAGGAAAAAGAATAGTATCATATATAAATGATGAGGTTCTATCCACCATGTATATAGGAATTGCTAAAGGTCCCAAAGTCATTCCAAGAACAACATATAAAGTCCCCTCTGTACTATTACTACTCATCTTGAAATTAAGAGAGGGATATACCCCTATATATCCCTCTCTTCTTTTAATTTTAGATGTAAAAGATGTTAAAAATATAAAAATAGCTATACTAATTCCTATTATTAATTTTTTATTTGAAATTTTCATATTAATCCCCTAATAAAAGCATTAAAATAACTCCAGTTACTCCTGCGATAGCCATTGGCATTAAAACACCTAAAATAAACCCATATAAAATTCCTATTTTTGAAACTCCTATTTTTTCATCACCTTTAGTTATCCTTCTTTTTAAAGATAAAAAATAGATATAGTTACCAAAAAATCCGATCAATCCCATTAAAGCATAATTTAAACCTCTAATAGTAGGGGTAGAGATAGCTGTTAAAGAAAAAAACTCATACATCATTGCTAAAAAACCTAATAAAGTAACACAACAACCAACGATAAAAGTTTCAAAATACATCTGTCTATAACCCATCCATAATGGGCCTAGAAATAAGGCACAAAAATTAGTTTTATTTTTTGGTCCTTTAAAAATATTTAGATAATATTCTCCTTTTTTATCAATATACTTTAATAACTTTTCTTCATTATTTTCTAAAAACTCTTTATTTTTTTGATTTGATTTTATATAATTACTCATCTATACTCTCCCTTTTCTGAAACTGCCCATATTTATTATAGTATTTTATTTCTATAGAATCATATTTTTTTATAATTTCATCCCATCCAAATAATAAATCTTTATATCCAACTTTGTAGACTTTCACTATAAAAGAATCGTCTTCTAAATATGTAAATATCTCCCTTATATAATTATCTTCATCGTAATCATTAAATTCTTGATACATTAAATCTCCAGAATTATTGTATATAAATTTTTCAACAACTCTATTTTTAATATCAAAATCTAAGCTATAATCTAACTTCCCATTCTCTTTAAAAAAATTAGAAAATATTAATTTGCCATCTTCGGCATATCCATGCTCTTCTTTCATATTACCATTAGTATAATAACTTATATTATTTTTCATATTCTATTAATTCTCCCTCTTCTGAATAAAAATTATGATTTCCTATCCAAGAGATATCGTTATTATAATTATCTTCGTAAATATAATATCCCTCTTCCCTTATATTTCCATTGGGATAATAACGTATAAATCTATATATATTTTCATCTGATAAATAAATTGTAGTACTATCTAAAATCTCATTAAGATAGTTTTGTGTATCTATAAATTTCCCATCCTCTGAATAGTTTGTCACTATTTTTAAAGATTTATTTTGATTAAATGTCAGTAGCTCTCCTATCCAATAAAATACATTTGTATCTCTAAAGAAAGTTCCTTTTTGTGTCAGGATTTCATTTTCATTATAACGCTCTATTGAGTATTTATTTTCTCCAACTATTTTTTGTTTTTTTCTTAAATTTCCATTCTCATAATAAGAAATATCTAAGTTTTCATATCCTTTTATAATATTGTATGAATAGTCATCTTGATTATGTTCACAAAGAGCATCCTCCCATTGAACATAACTCTCTATCCCTCCTGATTTATAATATGATTTTGAATAATTTAAGTACGAGTATCCATCAATTAAATCATATTTACTAATTGATTGTAACTCTCCTGTTTCATAAAACCACTGAGATATTCCAACTCTTAGTCCATTTTGATAAGCTAATTTAGCATAAATTTTTCCATTTTCATAATAAAGTAATGAATCATTTATTGGGGCATTATTAGAATAATATGTCTCATCCTGTAGCTGACCTGATTTATAATATTTAAAAAACTTTCCACAACGTTTTCCATCTTTTAAGTCTATGATACATTCTATTTGGCCATTTTCATAATAGCTTTTAAACTCACAATTTTCTTTTCCTAGAATATAAAAACTATCAGTTTTTATAACTCCATTTTTGTAATAATCTTTATATTCTCCATCTATTAAGTTATCCACATAAGAACAAATCTTTTTCAACTGACCATTTTCATAAAAAGTCCATCCCATTCCAATGTATTCATTACTATTATTGAGAGTTCCTATGCTCATCAAGTTTCCATTTAAGTAATATTCAACAATTTTTGAAAACTTTTTAAATTTATATATTTTACTTTTTAATTCACCTGTTTCGTAAAATTCTATTGTTTGATTTAAATTTGTTAAAAATTTTAAACTTCCATCCTCATAATAATATTTAGAAGTCCCAACAATTTCACCATTAGAATACTCCTGCTCTTCTAGTAAAACATCCTTTTCATTATAAAGATAACGATAACCATTTTTTACAAATTCAAAATTTTCTACACAGTACTCCTTTAAAGCTGGATTAATAACAAGAGTATTGTATCCACTAGGTGTCACAATTCGCTGAGACATTAAGTTATTTGTAGCATTTTCAAAAACTTCTATCTTTATTATGTTTTTATGAGTTATATCAAAAGTTATATCTTCATAAGAGGATTCATTAAAAATACTTCTAATAACTCCCACATTCTCTGAAGAAAATTCCCAGTACTCTAGAGCATATTCATTATCTAAATAATACTCTATATATTTATATTCATCTTCATCCTTGTTAATAAAACTATTATAAGAAATATTTAAATACTCTATCTCATCATCATTATTTAAATAATATATTGAATAGTATCCTTCTTCACTACTTAATTCAATTCTTCTTAAAAACATATTATTTTTCTTCAACTCTTTCCCTCTCTTGAATTCGATACCATAATTCATCTATAAAAAACGGAGATTTTATCTCCTCTATTATATTTTCTATAATAGTCATATCAATCTGCTCTTTTTTAACTATTTTTTTAGTATCTCCTATCTTTAAATATAAACTTTCAATCTCATAATTTTTTATAGTTGCTGATAGCTGTTCTCCTCCATCTAAAATTAAAATTTCTTGAGGAACTTCTTCATCATCAAAATCGATTTTAATTTGAAGCCCAAGCTCTTTAGAAACCTCTTTGTATATTTTTATTTTATTCTCTTTTATCTGGACTGCTTCGATACTATAAAAATCATTTTTTAATATTATACTTTTATCTTCAAACTCAATTGGTGAAGCATCAATTGTAAATAAAAACAAAATATATATGATAATTAAAATAATTTTATTTATAACACTCTCCCCCCTTTCTTCTAATGAACCTATTCTATAACTTATTTTCCTTTTTAACAATCCCTAGCACCCGACATTTTTTTACTTAAAATTGACACTTATCTAACTTCTTTTAATATAAATACGACATGCTATATCTATAGTTTTAAAACTTCATTTCTAACTCTTTAAAAACTTCAATGTATTCTCTCTCTTCATCCTTTTTTATTTTTTTAGAACTACTGTTTAGAAAATATAAATTTAATACTCTCATATTATCCTCTATAAATACACTATAATACCCTCTTCCACCAAGTTCTTTTAATTTTTCATTTTCTAAAATTAAAGATCTTTGTGCTCTAAGTTTTATTGAATTAGTTTCTATTTTTAAATCTCTTTCAAGAATTTCAACTATTCTTATAACTATATCTAATTTTTCTATATCAAAATTAACTGGATGAACTTTTAATATATACCCCTTAGATATCTCTTCCATTAAACTCCAAGTTTCATCTAAAGAAAAAGCTTTTTTATGTAAATACCCTTCAATCTTTATCTCTAATTTTTGAGCGATTAATAGAAGTGTTTCAAACTCTACCTTCTCTGCCTCATTTTCTGCTCTATGAATAGTCTTTTCAGAAATATCGCAAATTTCAGCCAATTCCCTCTGTGTGATTTTTTTTACATTTCTAGCACTTTTTAATTTATCTTGAATTACAATAAATTCAGCTTTCACCAATCTCTCCCCCTCTTAATAAATATGTCTGTTTTATATAATGTGTCTTAATTCTAATGTATTTATACGCCAATTTCAACATTTAAAAATATTATTTTATTGCATTGTTAAAAAACTTATGATATCATTTTCTTAGAAAGAAAAAGTTATAAAAATCACAATTAAACTCATATATACTTGGGATTGGCCAAGAGTTTCTACGAACTACCGTAAATAGTTCTCTATGAGGGATAAATATAATCGCTAATAATGAGAGTATATATTCCCATAGGATTTATATGCTCTTTTTTTATTTTCTATAAAATTATTTAATGGGGAGAATTTAATGAAAAAACTTACACTACTTTTAACACTATTGACATCTACTTTAACTTTAGCTGAAAGAATAGCTATAATTGGAGCAATGGACTCTGAAATTAAAATTTTACTTTCTCAAATGAAAGATGTAAAAAAAGAGGAGAAAGCTTCTGTTACATTCTATAAAGGAAAATTAGAAAATAAAGACGTTGTAGTTTTTAAATCTGGAATTGGAAAAGTAAATGCTGCTATGTCAACAACTATTGCCATGGAAGAGTATGATGTAAATAAAATCATATTTACTGGAGTGGCTGGAGCTATTAACAACAATCTTAATATAACAGATGTAGTTATCTCTGATTATTTAGTTCAACACGACTATGATACCACAGTTTTTGGAACTAAAAAAGGTGCTGTTCCTGGTTCAATAGATACAAAATTTTCAGCTGACGAAACTTTAATTAAAATTGCAAAGAACTCTGCAGAAAAAGTTTTAGGAAAAAATAAAGTTTATATTGGTACAATTGCTACAGGAGACCAATTTATTGCTGATAAAGCTACTGTTCAATCACTAGAAACAACTTTTGGTGCATGGGCTGTTGAAATGGAAGGTGCTTCTGTAGCTCACGTTGCAAATTTATATAAAGTTCCTGTTGTAGTTATTAGATCAATGTCTGATAAAGCTGATGGTAGTGCTCACATGAATTATAATGACTTTGTTACAATTGCAGCTGATAACTCTGCTAAAATTGTAATGACTATGCTTACACAAATGTAATTAAAATTCGGAGGGACAATACAATGAAAAATAAAATCTTACTTACTCTTATACTTTTAAATCTAACAGCTTTTGCTGCTACTGAACCTAGTTCAGCTATTGAAAAATTAAAACTTCAAGAGTTAGCAAAAACTTATCCAAAAGAAAAAATTGAAAAAAGTTTAAAAGGCTATAAAAATATTAAAACTGAATCTTCTGAATCTCTTTCACATAAAGCAGTTTTAGTTGATTTAAATATAACTTCAGTGGAAATGCTTAACCAAAAAAATTACTCAAGTATTACAGAATATGTTTCTGATTTTTTAGACAACAACGAAAACTCTTTAGGAAATATTTCTGATAAAAATATTTTTGAAAAAGTTTTAGTAAAATGGAATAATGTTGTTCCTGCAAAAGATAATCTTTTACTTGAAAAATTAAATGTAGCTTTAGCTAATGGCCTTATGACTGGCTACAATTTAAAAAATATCAATAACTATGCTAATTTTGATAAAAACCTTTCAGTAAGTTATGGTCATAATGATATTACACATGCTATACAGTTAATAGCTCTTTTAAAGGGTGAAGGTGTTGATGCCAAAGTTCAACTAGAACCTAAGACCTCTGCTTTCTTACATAATCCAAATTGGGGAGCTCCAAACTATACTCACATTATTTTAGAAGATGGAAAAATTGTTGTTACTCCTACAGAGTACGATTTAAAATTCCAATTCTCAAATAATAACGATAAAATTAAATTTACAAAACTTATTGACCTTTACGCAAAAAAAGATTCTAAAGATCAAGAGGGGTTAATTTATAAATCATGGTGGCAACCATTTATACAAACAGATAAAATTGAGGGATATCAAATGTTAATATCTCATCTAGTTAAAAATGGAGATTTTGAAGCTAATGTTCTAACTCTTCCTAAAAATTCAAAAGCTTTCATTGATTTTATGAAAAAAGGATCAAACTTAAAAGTTACAACTCAAGAGATTTGGGTAAACCCTGCTTTCTATAGATTTATGGAAGGGGATTATAAGTAAAATCAAATAAAAAGAGCCTCTGTAAAAAGAGGCTCTTTTTCAATAAAAGTTTAATATTATTTTATACTTTTTCTTTATAAATTTGATAAATTCTATTTTTTTCCTCTTCTCTAAACTCCTCTTGATTATCCCAATTTATTTTAGTTATGTCTATAGTAAATTTAGGATATTTACTAGATATCTCTACTGCTGATTCAGTTATTGGGAATTTATGTCTTAAGAAATAATCAGATGTATCTCTTCCAATAATCATTGACGACATTATCATCAACCTATCTGGAATACTAAATGGTTCTAATTCAATAGGTAAATGTCTCATTATATTATGATACTTCACAAAGAAATCTCCATCATTATAATACAATCTTAATTTAATCCAGAATGCCAACCTATAAAAGAATCCCATATCATAAATTGAAATCTCTGTATCTGCAATCTTTACTAATTCGGGAGCACATCTCGGATTTTTTAAATATTTAATTCTTGCTTCCTCTGCAAACCAGTTATTCATAACTTCTCCAAATAATCCCATATGATAATTAGAATCCATCTCGTGTCCAACCTCATGTCCAACAACCCATGACGAAGCAAAGTTTGATAAACCTTTGTTTAAAATTGCCAATGGATTATTCGAATATGCTGTATAGGCTCCTGCATAACATCCTCCTGCATGAGGATTTGCTGTTCCCCCTTCCCACATAAGTCTTCTATATGGTACTGCATTTTCAAAATATGTCCCAGCTTCTGCTATATAATATAAAAAATCTAAAAACTCATCTAAGATTTTTACTCTATCTGTTAAAGTTCCTAAAGGAATATTCTCTCTTAACCAATCATATCTTATTGCTGAAGTAAAATTCTTTCCTTCAATATATGCTGTATTTGAACTCACATGATTATCCTCTTTATATGTTAAGTTCCTTTCTTTACTGTAGAACTCATCTTCAGTTGTAAATCCATATTTATAATGTAATCCTGTTACTTCATCAGTTGTGTAAAGTCTTATCTCCTCTTCTCTTCCACCTTTACTTCCTCCATTTATAAATACATGACCTGTTTTATCTCCTAAGTTAACTATATTAATTCCTTTTTTAATATAAAATGTATGTTCACTTAAAGGTTTATGATCAGCTAAACTTAACTCTAATCTAAGGTCTTTATTACTTATAAATATCTGATTCGTATTTGGATAAATATAATAAGGTGTAGGATAAGCTCTTCCTGTAGTGCTTGTTTGTAGCTTTGAAAAATAATAATTTACATCATATTCTAATGCTTTCAATGTAAAAATATCGTATCCTATGTTGTTGTTGTTGTCTAAAATATTTTCAGCTATTTTTAATTTTGTAGAAATAATACTCGTAGATGACAATGTTTTTGACTTTAGTCTTCCTACTAAATCTTTTGTTACGTTTGAATTTAGTTTTGTAAACATCTCTTTATCTTCAAACATTTTTTCAACAATTTCATTAAACTTGTTATAGATATTGAATTCAACTTTATTTAAAATAACTTTATTTTCAACTGTCTTTTGTAAAATAATACGTATCTCTTTTGCTAATATCGATGCAAATTCTAAATTAACTAACGAAGTTGGTGAACTATTTTCATAATTTGCTAGTCTCTCCCAATTGTTTTGATTTTCACTTCTATAGAAAATTGAAGCACTATAAATTTTTCCAGTACTTTGACCTGCTACCTCACTTAAAATAGTTAAGCTATTAAATATTTTTTGGTTTTGGAATTTAAATATAACCTCTCCTAACTCTGAATTTTCATAGTAAGTTTCATTATTTCCATCTAAAATATTTTCTAATCCAGTTTTTTCCACACATGAAGTTTCAAGAGTTATTAAATCAACTGGATAAATATCTGAAATATCTTCATTATTATATAAATTTTTTTGATTTACTATTTTAAAATCTCCAGATTTAACTTTCCACTTTTCATCCTCATCTAAAACTAACTGAATCACAGGTTCTATTAAAATCTTTTCACCAAACTCTCCAAGAAGCTTTTGATTTTCTAAATCAGTAACTAAATTCAAATCTTTTATTATTTTTTTATTTCCTAAAGAATCTTTATAGTATACAGAAATATCTAAGATTTTTTCTGGTAACTCTTCAAATTTTATTTCTAAACCATTAGCTATTAAAAATTCACTGTTTTTTATTTGAAACTCTATTGGTTGTGATGCTTTTTCTATATAAAGTTTTTTTGCTAAAATTAACTTATCTATATACTCTTGTTTGAACAACTCTTTAGATAAAAGATTTCTTATTTCATCCAGTGTTACTGTATCTTTTAACTCTAAACACTCAGAAGTTTTAAATAAGTTATTTATTTTCTCCTCTAAAATATTATAAACAAATATTTCTAATTCATTTATCAGTGTCCAGTTATTTTCCCCTTGCTCAAAATCAATCCAGATTTCATCTGTTAAATATTTGTCTCCTTTTATTTCTAACCAATTGTTTAAATATTCTCCTCTTTCAAAACTTCCTAAGTCTACCCAACTACCATCAAAACTATTTTTTAAAGATATTTTATATTTTTGTAAAAATCCTGATGTAGCATTTCTATAACTCATAACTCTTCCAGCTTCAATTAGCATTGGTTTATTTAACTTTAAGTATATATAAGCTCCTGGTGTTTTCCTAAAGTGAACCTGTCCTATTAAATCTCCATCAAAAAGTTTTTCTATATCATTGTATCCACCATTTAATGCTGAGTTTCTTATACTGAAACTTTCTCTTTGAAGTCTAACATCTATATCTTCATCTATTGCAAACTCTTCTAAATTATATGAGTTTGTTTTTACTTGATAAATTTTTTGAATTCCATAACTTTGAGATTTTCCATAAATTACAATAGAAGCTTTATCTGTCATAATTTTTTCAAAATTAATTAAAACATTATCACCAATTATTTCAAATGGTACTTCATTTTCTCTTTTGTAACCATAGGTATCAACATATTTTAAATGTATTTTAGAAATCTCTCCCTCTGTTATAAACTCCACTCTATCAAAGATTTTTACTTCTTTTAATGGAATATCAAACTCCTCTGATTCAATACTTTCAAATAAAAATTTAGCTAATTGAATCTTCTTTATAAGAGCTGAATCTTTTTTTATTAAAGATTCTAAACCTAATATCTCTTCTAAAGTTACACCCGTTCTTAACTCCATAAAACTATTATCTTTAAATAATCTATCCACATCACATCTCAATGTATTAAGAGGACAAATTTGAATTTCGTTTATACAAACCCAATTACTTTCTGCATCAGTCACTCTTATTTTAATCTCATCTGTTAAATATGCACTATTCTTTACTGTTGACCAGTTATTAATAAACTCCTCATTAGAATAGTTTCCAAACTCTACCCACTCATCCATTAAAATGTTTTTTACAAAAATAGAATATCCTTTTACTATTCCAGGATTAGCACTTCTAAAACTATATAAATTTATTTTCTCTAAAAGTGTTTCTTTTGTTAGTTTTATTGTAATATCTGAGTAATCTCTAAATGATTTTGAACGATACTCTGTATTCATATTTCCATCAAAAGCTCTTTCTATTAAGTATGAGTTAGAGGTTGGATCTGATTCTATTACTGTTACCTCATTCTTTGGAATATAGATTTCTATATCGTTATATATTGAAACCTCTTTCAAAGAATAAGTGTTTGCATTAATTGATAAAATAGAATCAACACCATAAACTTTAACTAAAGCATTCTCTCCATGTATTTTAGGTAAATTCAAACTAAATCTATCATTGTCTTGATCTAAATAATCAAATATTTTTTGAATCTTACATCCAAAATTATCTTCATATTCAAATACTATTCTTTCTAAATTTCCTGTAAATTCTAAATCAACTCTATCAAAAATAATATTTTTATCCACAGGAACTGCTTCTAAAATTGGAGTTTTTCTTTTAAAATATAACTCTAATGCTTTAGCTATAAGTTCTTTTAAATCTTCTGAGTTGCTTGCTCTCTCTTTTAATGCTCTAATTAATTCATAAGTTATACTATCTTTTAATGCTGCGTATGTTTCATCTGTAAATAGATTTTTTATTTCAGCTTCTAATAAACTATACTTATTTATTGCAAGTTCATTTATCAAAGCCCAACCTCTATCAGCTTCTAAAATTCTTACACATATCTCATCTGTTAAATATGGAGAATTTTTTAAAATATGCATCTCTCTTACAAACTCTTCTACTTCTAAATACCCAAACTCTAACCATTTTTTAGAAACTGTGTCTTTTATCAATATCAGTACTTTTTTAATAAGTCCTGTTACTCCACTTGGGCTATCAAATCTAAAACTAGTGATTCCAATCTCATCTACAATTGATGCTTCATTTAATTTTATATTTATATCTAGATTATTACTAAAAGCTCTTGAACGAAAATCTGTTCTTACATTTCCATCAAACATATTTGAGAGAGGATAACTTTCATGTACATTATTACAATTTACAGCTAATTGCTCATATGTTAATCTTTGATCTAAATCTTCTGCTAATGCAAACTCAGATATCTGGTGTTCTTTAAACTTTATATCTGCTAAATCTCTTGCACCATAAACATCTAATTTTATTCCTCTTGTATAAGCAAATCCATTAAGAACTATTGTACCTTTATTTTCTAAAATATTAATATTGCAATCTTTAATTTGTAAATTATTATATGTGTCGTAGTAGCTTAAAATAATTTTCTCTAATTTACCAATAATATCAAACTCTATTTCAGAAAATATCCTTAACTCTCCAAACTCAACTTCTATACACTTTGGAGGTACTCCATCATAATATAGTTCAAAAGCTCTATTAATTAAGTCTCTATACTCTTGAGTTACTGTTACTAAATCAGATAATCTCTTTATCTCTTCAAAAGTTACATCACTTCTTAAAGTTGTCTGCCACTTATCAGCAAATAAATAATCTATCTGTGCTCCTAGGGTACTATAATTAAATATTTTAACTTCGTTTATACATACCCAATTTCTATCAGACTCATAAACTCTTAATATAATCTCATCTGTTAAGACTGGAGCAAATTTCAACACACGCCATTCATCATTATATTCCTCAACAGAGTAAGTTCCTAAAGATATAAGCCTATTACTACTTAAATCTTTTCCTAAAAGTTCAAATCTTTTTATAGAACCAGAAGTAAAGCTAGGATTAAATCTCGTACTTAGAATTTTAAACTCATCAATTATTCTCAAACTATCTAATTTAAAATTAAAGTCATGATGACCACTATAAGTTCCACTCATATGTGATTCAGATCTTTCATTTCCATCTAACATATTAGTTAGTGGAAAACTTAAGTTTTCATTTAATGTAGTTATCGTTATGTTTTCTTTTAACAACTTTCTCTCTATGTCTTCTACTATTGCAAAATTTTCAAATGGATATTCATTATAAGTTAATTCTCTTATTTCTGTTACACCATAAAGCTGAATATATAAATTTTTCGTTAAAATTTTAGAGGTATCAATTATTATATTTTCATTATTTTGAACTAATGGAGTTATTAATTTTATATTTTCATTTTGCGTATTTAAATATCCAATATAATTTTTTTCTATAATCCCATCTACTTTAAATTGAATATTATCTATAACTTTTAAATTTTCAAAATTTAATTCTAAAGTCGTAGGTGTTTTATCCTTATAAAATAACTCTTCAGCTATATTTAAAAGATCTATATACTCTTTAGTATTTGTTGCTCTTTTTCTTAACTCTTGTATCTCCCAATAAGTTACATTAGCTCTTAGTGATATAAAATTAGAATCTAAAAATAAACCTTTTATCTCTTTTTCTAAAAGACTATATTGATATATTTCAACTTCATTTATGCATATCCAATTTCTATCAGACTCGTATACTCTTAAAATAATTTCATCTGTTAAGGCTGGTGTAAAGTTTAATTCACGCCACTCATCGTTATACTCCTCAACAGTGTAACTTCCTAAAGATACTAACTCTTCACTACTTAAATCTCTGTTAAAAACTTCAAATCTTTTTATAGAACCTGATGTAAAACTAGGATTGAATCTTGTACTTAAAATTCTAAACTTATCAATTATTTTTAAACTATCTATTTTAAAATTATAGTCATGATGACCACTATAAGTTCCACTCATATGTGATTCAGATCTTTCGTTTCCATCTAACATATTAGTTAAAGGAAATCTTGAGTTTTCATTTAATGTTGTTATATTTAAAGCTTCCCTTGAGATTTTTCGTTCACTATCTTCAGTTAAAGCAAAGCCATCTATAGGATATTCCTCATATATTACATCTTCAATACTATTCACTCCGTAAATTTCAATATAAACCTCTTTAGCTAAAATTTTAGGAATGTTTAAAGTTTTTATTTCTCCACTTTCTATTATTGGTGTAGATATTTTTATATATTCATCTGCTGAATTTACATACTCAATATTATATAACTCCATTTCTCCAGAAGCTCTAAACCTTAAATTGTTAATTACTTTTAAATTTTCAAAAGTTAATCTTGAAGTTGCTGGAGTCCTTTTACTTAAATATATTTCTAATGCTTTATTTAAAAGTTCTTTATAGTAATCTGTATTTACAGCTCTTTCTTTTAATCTAACTATATCCCAATATGTAACTTCAGATTTTATATCTACCAAAGACTCATCAGTAAATAAATTTAAAATATCTCTTTCAAGAGTTGAATAATTATATATTTCTATCTCATTTATATATGCCCATTTATTTTCTGAATCTTCAAGTATTAACGTAACCTCTTTAGTTAAGTATGGTAATGTTTTAATTGTCATCCATTCATTTTTAAACTCTTCAGTAACATAAGTTCCAGCTTCAATCCATAATCCATCCATAGGATTTTTTACTAAAATTTTAAACTGCTTTATTAATCCTGAAGTACTGCTTCTATAACTCAAAATTCTTGCGCAATCAATTACTTTCTCCTCTGATAACACCATATGAACCCAACCGTAATTTGAATATTTTTTTAATTGAGCTTCTGTATTTAAGTTTCCATCAAAGGCTCTTGATATAGGTTTTGATGATTCCGCAGAAGAAGAAGTCACTGTTAAAGCTTCATATGATATTTTCTTTTCTATATCTTCATTGATACTAAAATTTTCTATAGGATGTCTATTAACTTCAATATCTCTAACTTCTAAAGTTCCTAAAATTTCAATTGATAACTCTTTAACTAATGTTTTAGCAAAACTTACTGTTATTAGATTTTGAGTTTGTTCCACAGCAAACTCTTGAGTCCTTTCATTTCCATATCCATCTAAATATTTTAAAATAACTTTTTCTATAACTTCATCACATAAAAAACTTATTCTATCAACTATACTTAAAGTTTCAATAATTTTTCTTGTATAACTATTCTTTAGCATATTTTCAACTCCTATTGATTTCTTCTTAAAATTTCATTAAACCTTCTTACCTCTTCTAATTGATATTCTCTCTGATTTTCATAAGTTACCCAATTTATATCCACATGAAGCGATGGATACTTTTCACATCCTTGAATAGTCTCCTCACTTAAAGAGTATACCTCTTTAAAGTATATTGAAAGATTTCTCTCTAATATTTGTGAAGCAACTAAAACTAAATTATCTAAAGTAGGCTCGATTACTCCTCTAATTAATTTAGGAATTAATCTCTCTGTTCCATGAACTAATCTAATTTTAGACCAAATATTTAAAGTCACATCCTCTACCTCTGGTTGTATTCTTAAATACCTTATATATAATTCTTGTTTTAATAAAAATTTAAAAACTTTAGAAACTTCAACTCCAACTATATTTTCATTGATAAATAACTCTCTAATTACATTACAAAAATCCTCATTAATAATATTTTGAATATTCTTATTAAAAAACTTTTCTGGAGAATTTGCAAAACTTAAATAACTTCCTAAATCTACTTTCTCATAACTAGCTTCTCTATCTATACTTTTTCCTTGTATAAAAAATGTTTTAAATGGAACTATGTTTTCACTGTATACATCTGTTCTTTCCATTAAAAAATAAATATAATCTAAAACTGTATCTAAATTTTCAATGCTTTGAATAAATTCACTTTCATTAAAATTTTCAACTATCCACTTTTTAGATAAACTAGCATTAAAACTCTTTCCTGCTACAAAAATATTTTTATCTAAATTTTCATCTTTTAAAACTTGTGAAAATCTATTGTCTCCTAATTTAAAATTTGTTTTTTCAATAGGATTATAAACAACCATTTCTAAATCTACTCTATTATTAATTAAATAAAGATCTCCAGAAATATCTTTAGAATAAATTATATTCATTCCCTTTCCTAATCGTTCTTTTTTCCATATGATATCTTTTCCAATTTCATTTATTATATAAATATCTGTTGATTTATCTGTTACCAAAAGAAGTTCTCTTTGCTTTTCTACAAAGATATTAAGTGGAGTGATTACTAATGGCTTATTACTCTTTAAATTCTCAAAGAATTCTTCTGCTGAAATGTCCTTTTCAACTCCTTGAATTTTTATAGTTTTTACTGTTTCTATAGCTCCATTTAGACGAATATATTTTCCAACTTCACAAAGTTCTCCTATAAAATTATAATCCTTGTTATTGATTTTAAACTCTCTTATATCTTTTAAAGAATAACTTTCTATTATTTTTTTACAATCTATATCTTCAAAGATTTCCAATAATTTCTCTTTTAAGTCTTCTCTTATATAAAATTCAATATTATTTATTGCTACTTTTTTCGAAGATGAAGCATGAATTCTTAAACACATATTTTTAGCTAAAATTGGTTCAAATTTAGCTATTCTAATACCTTTAGAACTATATGTATTTGAAACATATATGCTTCTCCATTCTTTTGCTGAACTGCTATTTTTATATAAAATCTCATATTTAGTTATTTTTCCATCATCATTTGTTGGATGATTTGTAAAAAAATCAACCCTATCTAAAACAATACTCTCAGGAAATTCAAAATAAATATCTTTTGGATATTTTCCATCTGCTACTGAAAGAAATAATGTATCCATATTATTATCAACTATATGTTGTAAAAAGTTTTCACCATCTGCTATTAACGCACTTGAAATTTTAATTAATTCTTTATTCATTTCCCCTCCTTTTTAAAACTTATATGAAACAATTCTACATAACGATATAAATTAAGTCAAACTTTTTTATTATATTTGACAAGTTAACCCTCTAACTTTTCAATAAGAATATTGATTTAATAAGGATTGTACTAAAACATATAAATTTTATATAAACTTTTTTAAAATAAAATGTTATCATTATATCAATAACAATTTTGAATTTTTATTACATGGAGGTATTTAGATATGAAAATTTTTTGGTATGATGATAACAAAAATAATTTTAATTATTTTGAAGAGATTATTAAAGATGGAAGTATTGACCAAACTTCTTTAATCCAAAATATAATTGATTCGCATATAGGAGAAGAGATTAAAGTTCCTACAGGAACTTATTTGATAACCCATTTAAATATACCCAATGGAACCTTTTTAAGAGGGGAATTTAATACTATTTTCAAAAGCAACTTAAACAGTAATATCATTAGAATTCTTTCTAATGTAAATTGTATCATTGAAAATATTCATGTTCTTGGAAATAATGAAATCATAAGACCCTCAATAAAAGGAAATCAAGTTGGGTGGTATTTAGACGGATGTTTATCTGTTACCTTAAATAACTGTTCTGCTAGTGGGTGTAATGACTCTGGTATAAAAATTAAAAATACTGGTGCACAATCGGCTCCTCAATATTATAAAATACCAATTTTAAATAATTTTAAAGCTTATAAAAACTATATTGGTATAAAAAATGACGTTAGAGGTGAATACTCTCAATTAAATGGATGTATAGCTGGAGAAAATTACATTGGATATTTTACTGGTGGTGGAAATAATATGGCATCTAATTGCCAATTTAACAGAAATCAAAATGGTGCTAGAGTTGTAGGTGGAACAACTGATGGAATCAACTATCCTAATAATTCCCATGCTTCATTTACAGGGTGTCAATTTAATCATAACATTGAAGAATCTATACGATTTGAAAATGTTGAAGTTGGTTATATGTTAAATGGATGTCAATTTTTTGATGGAGATATGATTTTTAAAGGAAAAACAAAGGGTGTTGTTATCAACGGAAGTGAAGGTGGAACTTGGAGTATAAATAGTGATTCTAAAGAACAAAATATGATTGCTAACTCTTTCTTTTATACAAAACCTAGTGGGAATTGGAATACAACAATCATTCATAAAAATAATATTGGATCTGGAGCAATTATAGAAGATAATAATTCACCATCTTTTAATGAAAAATCTCTAATTTTTAAATCTAGATATGATTTATTCAAAACTTCAAATAGAGGCATCAATAGTTGGAAAAGTGGTGGTCCTTATATATTTTGGGGTTCTAAAGACATTGTTGTTCCCCCAAATAAATATGTAGGTTATATTTTAGTTAGATTAGAAAATATTAGTACTAATTTTGAGAAAGAATGTTTTTTAGCTGCTATTGATGCTTCTTCTGAAATTTGTGTCGAAATTTTAGCTGAAAGTTATTTTCCTGAAATAATTAATTTAGATGGTGTGAATTATGCTTTAATACCTGTTAAAAAGCAATTTAACACTCATATCTTCTTTATAGCTGGAGTTAATCGAGGTTCTTCTGGCAACGAGGCTGGAATGGCATATGGTAGAGTCTCATCTACTAATAACTTTGCTTTTTTCTCTGACAAATCTCCATCCCTTGAACAAAAGATTATTTTGAATACAAATTCAATAAATTGTGAATTAATTATTTGTCAAGATTATCGATAAATAAATTTATTAATAAAAAAAATAAAACTGTTAACAAAAATTAAAAATTGTTAACAGTTTTTTATTATTTGTATTGATATAATAATTTATTATTTGAGTTATTATATTTTAGATTATATTCATATATCAATTTATTATTTAAATCATCAGTTTTTACATTGTATTCATATGCCAACTGATTTCTAGTATTTTTTAACTTTTGATTTTTTTTATTTTGAGATGAATAATAACCAACTATAATTAAGCATAAAATGAAACTAGATACTTTCTTCATAAAATACCTCCCTTTATCTGCTATATTATAAGTATAGCTCTCACTTTTCTCAAAGTCAAATTTAATTAAACTAGTTTTTTTAATTTTTATGTAACACATGTGTTACGTGA
>SKEK01000289.1_pt1 | contig 30255 bp, 27 predicted proteins | sample 4826761 | NCBI WGS metagenome assembly SKEK01 (sample SAMN11008811, study PRJNA524170) | human gut metagenome | biome: Human fecal sample; material: Feces; isolation source: fecal sample from pouch patient p32 | host: Homo sapiens | place: Israel: Tel-Aviv | collected 2015-10-13 | reverse complement strand
ATCATGGATGCAGTCAATAATCCAGGACAACTAGCAAGCAAGACCACTTTCAAAGAGCTCTACCAACCATTCCGCAACAAGAAGAATCGCCTGGTACCCGGCGTCAAGGAGCCCCACACCGGAATCGAGATCGACCCTCTGCGCATGTCGGGAACTCCGACGATTGCAGGCACCCGTGTCCCCTTCGATCTCGTCACGCGACTAGCCACAGACATGTCACCAGAGGAGATCATCGAAGAGTATCCCCACCTCGACGTTGATGACGTAAAGCATGCGTTATCGTTCGAGCAGGCCATCGAGGCTCACGCCTCGTGAAGATCATCGTCGATGAATGCCTTGGTGCTAAGTACTGGCCCCACATCAGCAGGCTCTACGGTGGCAACCACACTTTTTACACCTGCGATCACAAAAGTAGCCACCGAAAAGAACTCACCTATCCCTCAGGGATGAGCGATTTAGAGCTGTTCAATTTCGGGCGCCTTCACCACATCGACATCGTCGTGACATCCGACCTTAGACAGTTCCGAACGGAAGAAGAGCGCGCGGCTTGTCGTCAGACAGGAATGCACATTGCACAGTGTCCACGTGGTCTTGCGTGGTCCGAAACGTGGTCTCTACGTGGTCTCCAGGCTTTCCTACGTTTTCTCTATTTTCCTACCTTTACCTCACAGAAACGCGCCACAACCTGCGGAAAATAAAGAAAAATACCCCCCGACCTGCAAGAGGTCAGGGGGCATAAAGTGGAGCTGCCGAGAATCGAACTCGGGTCCTACGCCACCTCGCCAGGGCTTCTCCGTGCGCAGTTCGCACAGTATCTCTACTCGACCCTCCAGATCAGGCAAACATGTCTGGATGATAGGCCCAGTTGTCGGTAAAAATGTCCTTCCCCATCCCGTCAACACAACGAGGAAGTAAGTTCCCGTAATCGATGCCGAAGTCCAAGCCAGGAACAAACCTGGGTCCGACAGACACGCGGTCGCTAGCTCTTAATTAGGCAGCGAGGGCGTAGTCGCGCTGAGTGTTCTCGGCGCTTATAGGTTTGCTACGACGCTTACGGTGGTCTCTAGCCTGCACCGGCACGCTTCCCCTGGCTCACTGTACGCAGTCGAAACCAAAAATCAGCCCCATACAGCCGCGCCCCGAACGGGATAGTGCTCGTCTTTCGAAGCGCAAGCACCGATCCTAGCAGCAACCCGCCCGCGACGCCACACCCCGCGACGTCATCAATGTTAGCGAAACTAACCCTTGATGCCCTTGACTCGGCGGCCAAGCTCGCGGGTAATGTCGCGTTCCTCAGCCCTACGCTTCAAATCCTGACGCTTGTCATAATCCTGCTTACCAGCAGCCAAACCCAGCTCCACCTTCAGGCGACCGTCCACAAAGTACAACTTCAACGGAACCAAAGTCTTGTTCCCGTCGCGGACCTTACCCATCAGAGTGTCAATCTCTTTACGATGCAACAACAACTTACGCACACGACGCGGCTTATGGTTAGTCCACGAACCATGCGAATACTCATTGATGTAGAGGTTGCGCAGCCACACTTCCCCATCATCGATCGTGGCAAACGTGTCCACCAGGCTGACCTTGCCTTCGCGAAGCGCCTTGATTTCCGTACCCACCAAAACAATCCCGCACTCATAAGTGTCCAGGATGTTGTAGTCGTGGCGCGCCTTACGGTTAGTCGCCACGACCGGATTCTGGGTGGGTTTCTTCTTCTTTGCCATAACGGTGGACGATTCTACTGTGCTTTACTTGCGCACGTAGAACCGCAGGGTGATCTGCGCAGTAATCGCCGCGAAGAATACGCCAACAATCGCGACAATCGGCGACACAACCCACAGGTCATTCGTAGTAACCGGCGCAATCAACTGACTGTCGTACAAACCCTTGAGGGCCTTATCAAGCAGCAGGGCCTTGCCGGCGAACAAACCGCCCACAGAGCACACCGCACCAACCAACGCCGCGATGACTGCCTCCACCACGAAGGGTGCCTGTGTGAACCAGCGGGAAGCACCCACCAGACGCATGATCGACATTTCTTCCCTGCGTGAGAACGCCGCGATCTGGACCATGTTCGCAATCAGGAAAATCGCCGCAATCGCCTGAATACCGGCGAGGATGAACGTCGCATTACGGACGGCGTCAAGGTTGTCGGTAGCGCCACGCAAATCGTCGACCTGATCAATCACATCAGACACCTGCGGCAGCTTACGCACAGGATCAAGAGAACTGGTGTCCAACGGATCCTTCATGCGGACATGGAAAGCGGCGGGAAAAGCGTCCTTCGACGTTGCCTCGACCAACTGAGGGTCAGTGTTCTGGAAAACCTCAACAAAGCGCTCGTAGGACTGTTCACGGTTGCGGAACGTCACCGATTCCACACCCTTACCCTCAGCGTCTTCGAGAAGTTTGCGTACTTCCGTGCACTCCTTGGACTTACAGTTGGGGTCCTCGGCAGAGGTCTTGTCGTCGAGCTGGATCATCACCTCGACGCGATCCAAATAGATTTCCTTCGTCCGCTCGGTCATACCGGTGACCAGAAAACCGGTGGCGAGCAGAGCAAGAGAAATAGCGGTTGTGATGACGAGCGCGATCGTCATCGTCAGGTTTCGTCCGAGACCGTGAAGGGCCTCGCGCAGAATATATCCGAGTCGCATGGTGGCTTAATCCTTCTAGGTGTCTATCGGTCGAGTCCATAGACGCCGTGGGCGTCATCGCGGACGAGTGTTCCAAGGTTGAGCTCGATCACACGACGTCGCATCGCGTCCACCGCAGCGGCATTGTGAGTCGACATAACCACAGTGGTTCCAGCCTTGTTGATTCGGTTGAGCAGCACCATGATTTCGCTGGACGTATCTGGATCCAGGTTGCCCGTGGGCTCATCGGCAAGCAGCACAAGAGGCTTGTTCACCGTTGCTCGCGCGATGGCCACACGTTGCTGCTCACCACCAGAGAGTTCGCCGGGCATGCGGTTAGCTTTTGATTCCAGGCCAACCATTTCGAGGGTTTCGGGGACCAGCTTCTTGATGGTCTGATTGTCCTTGCCGATCACTTCTAGTGCGAAGGCCACGTTGTCGTACACGTTCTTCTTCGGCAGCAGTCGGAAGTCCTGGAAGACGTATCCAACGCGCTGGCGCAGCTTGTTGATTTGGGAGCCGCGCAGCTTGTTGACGTGGAAGTCCCCGAGGTGAATATCGCCGCTGGTGACGTTTTGTTCACGCAGCATGAGCTCGAGGAAGGTGGACTTTCCACTACCTGACGGGCCGATGAGGAAGACGAAGTCTCCCTTGTCGATAGTCAGGCTGATGTTGTCCAGCGCAGGGCGCGTGGATGTTTTGTACAGCTTAGTTACCTGGTCGAAGGTGATCACAAAAACCACAATAGTTTACTTTCACCCCATGCGAAACTTGAATGCAGCGGGGGTGTGAGCCAGAACACGGCTTGGTATGGTGTCGCGGTGGCCGAATATTCTGACCTGATCATCACAGCCACGACCGAGCTGTTTGTCCGCCATAAGGCCCGCGAGCTCGTGGATCACGATCACGTCAACTATGAGGCTGCGTCCTTCCAAGGTGTCGCCCCCCCAGTGATGATGACGCCGCGTCCGATGCTGCCAACAATGAGGCTTCCGGTAAAGACCCGTCTGACGCTCCGGTGGAGAATGAGCAGCATAGAGACTGGCTGGGGGCTAGTCTGCCTCTGCCATTCGCCAGCGGATACCGGACTCCAGGAAGCCATCGATATCACCGTCGAGCACCTTGGAGGGATCCCCTACCTCGTAGTTCGTCCGAAGGTCTTTAACCATCTGGTAGGGGTGCAACACGTAGGAACGCATCTGGTTGCCCCACGATGCGTTGCCTCCAGCGCCAAGGGCGTCCAGCTCTGCGCGCTCCTCCTGACGCTTACGCTCAAGCAGCTTCGCCTGAAGCACCCGTAGCGCGGAAGCTTTGTTTTGGATCTGGGATTTTTCATTCTGACAGGTCACCACGATGCCCGTGGGGATATGAGTCAAGCGCACCGCAGAGTCCGTGGTGTTGACTGACTGACCGCCGGGCCCAGAAGAACGATAAACGTCAACGCGGATCTCGGAGTCGGGAATATCGATGTGGTCCGTCTGCTCAACGACAGGAAGTACTTCGACTTCTGCAAAAGAGGTCTGACGGCGCCCTTGATTGTCGAAGGGGCTGATGCGCACGAGGCGGTGGGCTCCCTGTTCGACCGACAACTGTCCGTACATGTATTCGCCGTGCACCACAAACGTCGCGGATTTGATGCCCGCTTCTTCGGCGTAGGACACGTCGTAAACCTCGACCTTGTGCCCTTTCTTTTCTGCCCACCGCACGTACATGCGCATGAGCATCTCCGCCCAGTCCGCGGCATCGACGCCACCGGCTCCGGAACGGATATTGATAACAGCTTCGCGAGCATCGTATTCCCCAGAGAGCATGGTGGTGACTTCGAGGGAATCGATAGCAGCGCGTAGCTCTTCGAGTTCGGCGTCAGCCAGCTCTGGCCCCTCGCCTTCCTCCTCTGCCAGCTCATACATAACCGGCAGGTCTTCGATGCGTTGACGCAGGTCAGCGAGCTTGCGGAGAGTGCCTTGTTTTTGGGACAGTGCGGAGGTCACCTGCTGCGCGGTCTCGGGATTGTCCCACAGGCTGGGGTCGGAGGCTTTGGCTTCGAGCTCACGGACTTCCTCATCCAGGGTGGCGGGATCGAGGACCTTCTCGATGGTGGTGAGGGTCGCATCGAGGTTGGCGATGGCGGAGCTTACTTCGGGTTGCACAATCGCAAAGTCTAGCGCGCCTGGCACAATAGGGGTATGACTAAGGGCACTGCCGCGGCGAATCCTCCGAATATGGAGGAGATGATCGACGCTTTAACCAAGACGTTTGTCATTTCTCACGAGACTGATTCCGATGAGCATTTGGCTCAGGCGTTGGTCTTCAACGCTGGGCGTTTGGCGTGGCGCCTGCGTAGCTCTGTGGATTTAAAGGCCGAGCAGAAGACGAATGTTACTGACGTCGTGACGGTCGCTGACCGTGCTGCGGAGCGCTTCGTTGCAGGTGTCCTGGCGCAGCTTCGGCCTGAAGACGGTCTGCTGGGTGAAGAGGGGGCTTCCAGTGATTCTTCTTCTGGTCGCCGTTGGGTAATTGATCCGATCGATGGCACGTGGAATTTCACCTCGGGCAGTGATTATTTCTGCTCGGCGCTTGCTCTCGTAGAAGACGACAATCCTATCTTTGGGGCGGTGCATCGTCCGGCGATGGGATACACGTGGTTCGGCGGTCCGGGTCTTCCCACCACGAGGGATGGGCAACCCGTGCCTCGTTTGGACAAGGCTCCCATGAGTCAGTTGTGTTTGGGCACGTACCTGCACCCGACGCGTTTCGGAGAACCCGTGAAAAAGAGGTGGGAGCAAGTGATTAGCAATTTCGGCACCGTCCGCATGTTGGGTAGTGCTTCGATCGATCTTGGGTCGGTTGCCGATGGCACTCTGGGGGCGTGGCTGCAGCACAGTGTAGCGGAGTGGGACTGGCAGCCGGGGCGTGCTCTAGTGGAGGGCGCCGGTGGTTCGACTGCTCGAGTGGGTAAATGGTGTATCGCTGGCAATAGCCAGGTTGTGAAAGAAATGGCGGAGGTTTTGAACAATGCCGACAGCATCTAGTAGCACTGGGGCATCCGGCGGCGCGTACGCTGCTGAGCTTGCGCTCGCGTTGAAGCTTGCTGACGTCGCGGATGCTGTGACGTTTCCAAGGTTTCAGGCCTCTGACCTGTCTGTCGACACGAAGCCAGACATGACTCCTGTGTCAGACGCGGACTTGGCCTGCGAGCGGGCATTGCGCACTGAGCTACAGCGGCTCTGCCCAGATGATGAGGTCCTCGGTGAGGAATTCGGCGGGACCGCGTCTTTTTCTGGCCGCCAGTGGGTGATTGACCCGATTGATGCGACGAAGAACTACGTTCGTGGAGTCCCGGTGTGGGCCACCCTCATCGCGCTCCTCGTTGATGGAAAGCCAGTTGTGGGTGTTGTATCGGCCCCTGCGTTGGGCCGCCGCTGGTGGGCGTCTGCGGGCGATGGCGCGTTCAGACAGGCGTTGGGTAAGCCCGCGGAGAAGATTTCTGTGTCTAAGGTTGCCCGCATCGAGGACGCTTCTGTGTCCTTTTCCTCCCTCGATGGGTGGCGCGACTGCGGCAAGCTCGATGCCTTCCTGCAGCTCAGCGACGTCACCTGGCGTTTGCGCGGTTTTGGTGACTTTTATTCTTACTGCTTGGTGGCTGAGGGCGCCGTTGATGTGGGGTTGGAGCCGGAGGTGTCCTTGTGGGACCTCGCTCCCCTAGCGATCCTCGTTGAGGAGGCCGGCGGCACCTTCACCAATGTCGCCGGCGCACCCGGACCCCATGGTGGTTCAGCTGTCGCGACTAACGGCGCGCTTCATGACGCCGTGTTGCGCACTCTGAACACTTAAAGGTGCGCTCGCAGTTGTGCCGCCGCTGTCCACATTCTGGACGACGGCGGCACATGCGGTACTACGCGTAACGAACGCGCTGCACCTGGCTACGCTGCGAGGGTGAATCCCGCGCCAATGCCTTGGCGGGCATCCAAGTCGGCGACCACTCGGTCGATGCGTGTGGACAAGGTCGGGGAGAACAGCGGACCTTGCCATGGGGTGGTGCAGGGCGCTCCGGGGATCAGCCCACCGGAGACCATGCCAACAACCTTGCTGCCCTGCAACAGCGGCGCACCAGAGTCACCATTCATGGCGCACAGCTGGGAAATGTTCAAGCCTTCTGCGTTGCTCAGACTGACCCCGTAGGTGGTGCCGGTTGCGACACCATGCTTGGCGACAACCTCGCCCGGCGCCAATGGGGCGCCGCCGACCTCAGAGACGTGCACGCCGTTGTAGGTGCCCGTGATCTTGGCGTTGTCGTCGAAGCGGATCAGCGCATAGTCCTTTTCCGGCACTCGGGCGACAATCTGCCCACTGGGCCCCAGGTTGTAGGAGTCAGCCGACAGGACTTTCTCCCCCACCTGGCCGCAGTGCGCAGCGGTCACGCCAACCTTGTTTCCCGCGGCGTCATAACCTGCGAAGGCGAGTGTGCAGAAACCCTTTTCGCCCACATAGATCGGGGTTCCGGGACCATAGAGGGAATAGCCTTGCGCTTCCGCGTCAAGGGATTCTTGCGGGATATCCGGGGCGTGGAACATGCTGCCCTCGACACGGTGAAGCACGGCGCCGGGCTTCATCGCCATCAGCTGTGCGTGGGGATCAGTAGTCCAGGTGTAGTCCGGCCCGTTAAGCTTCGCGGGCTCGGCGACGGGCAGCACGGGGGCCTGAATGCTGGGGGCCACAACCTGGGTGCCGAACTGCGCATTGAACTGTTCCGTTGCAGCCTTCAGCTGTGCATTAGCGTCCGCAACCTGCTGACCAACCTGCCGATTGATGTCGTTAAACAATGCGTCGACCGGGGTCGCCGTGAAGAAGTTACTGGGCAGGGCAGTTTCCGCGACCGTGCCGGCAGCTACCGCGGCGTCAGCATTTACGACAGTGTTCGCGGTGTTGTTAGGGATAATTGGCGACGCCGCGTCGGCCGGGGCTTCATCGGCAAAGGCTGAGGTAGCGGGCAGGGACACGAGAAGGCAAGCCCCCAACACGGTGATGGCGGGGCGTAGAGAAAAGGACGGCATAGCACCCCATTGTGCCAGCGCATTAGGTGTGACAATCCTCGGCGCGCGGGGCCACGAATGTCACGAAATGACAACAGGTCGGCGCAGCTTCGTGAGAGTGCGCCGACCTGTTGTTTTGCCCAGACCCGGATGCTGTCGGTGCCGCACCGGGGCTACGTCGGGGCTAGTTGGGGGGTTGCTTCGGGGTTAGTCATCGATTTCGATGAGGCCCTGTCCGCCTTGAACCGCATCGCCCTCGGACACGTGGATAGCACCGACGGTGCCGGCCTTCGGCGCGGTAATTTCCGTTTCCATCTTCATGGCTTCCAGCACGAGCAGGACCTGACCTGCCTCAATGACGTCGCCCTCTGCAACGAGCACCTTGGATACGGAGCCCGCAAGGGGGGCTGCGATAGCGTTTGCAGACACACCCTGGACGGAGGCGGTCGTGGGGGCGGCAGGAGTGTTGGTCGGGCTAGAGCCGAAGACAATCGAACCGAGCTGGCGGGTCTCTTCCTCCACCTCGACGTCGACGGAGTAGGCAATACCGTTGACGGTCACCTTAAGTTTCATGGTTGTTCCTTAAACGTTTAGAGCTTGCGACTCAGGGTCTGCACGGCCTGGCGGCCTTGTGCTGCCCACGTGCGGTGGCGGCTGAAGTGGACGGCTTTGACCTTGCCCTTGTTGCCTAGGTAGGCGGACACGGCAGCCGAAATAGCAAGGAGGACATCCTCCGGGATCTCTTGCTGGGAACGCTGCTTGAGCTCCTGCAGCTCGGACTCGACGACCGCGAGCCTGGCTTGCACAGCTTCAAGCTTTTCCAGTAATTGTGCATTGGTGATCTCTGACATGGCCATCGCTCCTTACACCGGGCCGAGTCCGTGCTTCTTGGCGGGACGCGAGACGCGCTTGTTCGCCAGAAGCTCCAGGGCCATCGCAATCTCGCGACGAGTATCCGCTGGGTCAATGATGTCGTCGACCAGTCCGCGAGAGGCGGCCATGAACGGAGTCGAGAAGGTCTCCTTGTACAGCTGGATTAGCTCGGCACGCTTAGCTTCCTTATCCTCCGCTGCTTCGATCTCCTTGCGGAAAACGACATTGACGGCACCTTCGGCACCCATGACGGCGATCTCTGCGGTCGGCCATGCGAAGACCTTATCCGCGCCCAAGTCCTTCGAGCACATGGCTAGGTATGCGCCACCGTAAGACTTCCGCAGCACGACCGTGATCTTCGGAACGGAAGCAGCCGAGTACGCATAGAGCATCTTGGCGCCGTGTCGGATAATGCCGCCGTGTTCCTGGGTCACGCCCGGCATGAAACCGGGCACGTCGACGAGGGTGACCAGTGGGATGTTGAAGGCATTGCAGAAGCGGATGAACTCGCTGCCCTTGTCGGAAGAGTTGATATCCAATACACCGGACATCACGTTGGGCTGGTTGGCGATGACGCCGACCGTGCGGCCGACCACTCGGGCGAAACCGGTCACAATATTTGGTGCGAAGCCAGCCTTGACTTCGAGGAAGTCCCCGCGGTCGACGATGCGCGCGATGATTTCGCGGACATCGTAGCCCTTCTTGCCGTCGACCGGAACAATGTCACGCAATGCTGGGTCGGGCTCGACGATTTCTTCAGGATCGACGATCGGAGGTTCTTCAGTGTTGTTCTGCGGCAGGAAGCTCAACAGCTTCTGTGCAATGAGCACGGCCTGCTCATCGTCATCGGCGACGAAGTGGATGTTGCCAGCCTTCGCCATATGGGCATCAGCGCCACCCAACTGCTCTGCGGTGACGTCCTCACCGGTCACAGACTTGATCACGCCGGGGCCAGTGATAAACATCTGAGCCTTGCGTGTTTGGATGATGAAGTCGGTCAACGCGGGGGAATATGCCGCGCCACCTGCGCAGGGGCCAGCGATGATGGACACCTGGGGCACCAGGCCGGACAGCAACACATTGTTGTAGAACACCTTGCCGTAACCAGAGAGGGAATCAATGCCCTCCTGCACGCGGGCTCCACCAGAATCGTTTATGAACACAAACGGCGTACCCGTGGTGGCAGAAGCCTGCATCATGGCGGCTACCTTGTTGGACTGGGTCTCACCCGCGGAGCCACCCATGACGGTAAAGTCCTGGGAAGCAATGTGCACGGGGCGACCAAACACAGCGCCGGAACCGGTGACCACACCATCGGCGGGAGCAATAGCCTTATCCATTCCGAAGTGGGTGGTGCGGTGCTTGGCGAACATTCCGGTTTCCTGGAAAGTACCGGCATCAACAAGCGCATCGATGCGCTCTCGGGCTGTCATCTTCCCTTTTGAGCGTTGCTTATCGAGCTTCGCCTCACCGCCGCCTAGCTCAACGTCGTGCTTCGCCTTGGCCAGAGCGTCGAGGCGCTCCACCATTGTGGGTTCTGTAGTCATTTTTCGAACTCCTAGGGGGTTATACGGTGCCGGACTAGGCCGGCTCCACCTTGACGGTCTGGGAACGGCCACCAACGGTGACCTTGTACTGGATCGGCTCGCGCACAGCATTCGCTGCACCCGACGCGGCGTCCTGCTCACGCTTCAACTGTTCGGCAGTCTTGCCGACGTTCTTCGGGCCCTCACTGCGGGTCTTGAAGAAGCCCGGCGCGACACCCGGGAACAATGCGTTGGTGAGCACGTCTTCGTCGCTACCGTCGAAGCCTTCCAACCCCTCGGCCTCGGTGCGCAACTGATCCCACTCCGGGTCGAGCAAGTCCGCAGGGCGGCACGTGATCGGCTGCTTCTTGGTCTGCTCTTCAGCTTGCTTGATCAGCTCAGGGTCGCGCTCGCCGATGCACTCGCCGTAGTAACCGAGCATGAGGTCGGCGAACTCGGCGGTCATCACCTTGTATCGGCCCATCAGCACGTTGAACACGGCCTGGGTGCCAACGATCTGGGAGGAGGGCGTCACCAGCGGCGGGTAACCGGCGTCCTTACGAACACGCGGCACCTCCTGCATGACCTCGTCGATACGGTCGCCCGCACCCTGGGCCTTCAGCTGGGATTCCATGTTGGACAACATGCCGCCGGGGATCTGGGAGAGGAAGATGTTGGTGTCCACCAAGGTGGCGGACTCGAACTCCTCGTACTTCGGGCGAACCTGCTTGAAGTGATCGCGGATGTTGATCAGCCGCTCCATATCCAGATCGGTGGTGTAGCCGGTACCCTCCAGCATTTCCACCAAGGATTCAGTCGGGTTGTGCCCCGGCCCCAAAGACATCGAGGAAATCGCGGAGTCAACTACGTCCGCGCCTGCCTCAATAGCCTTCATCAAGGTCACCAAGGTCACGCCAGTGGTCGAGTGGCAGTGCACATTGATCTGCGTGTCCTCGCCATAGGTTTCCTTGATTCCGCGGATGATGTCGTATGCAGGCTGCGGCTTAAGCAGGGCAGCCATGTCCTTCAGGGCAATAGAATCCGCACCCATGTCCAACAGACGCCCTGCCTGCTTGATGTATCCCTCGACGTCATGAAGCGGTGAGGTGGTGTAGCAGATGGTACCTTGCGCGTGCTTGCCGACGTTCTTGACCGCAGCCATAGCGTGCTCGAGGTTACGGGGGTCATTCAGTGCGTCGAACACGCGGAAAACGTCCATGCCGTTCTCCGCGGACTTCTCGACGAACTTATCGACCACCATGTCCTCGTAGTGGCGGTAACCCAAAAGGTTCTGGCCACGCAGCAGCATCTGCAGGCGGGAATTAGGCATCAGCTTGCGGAAGGTACGCAGGCGCTCCCACGGGTCCTCGTTGAGGAAGCGGATGCAGGCGTCAAAAGTGGCGCCCCCCCAGCACTCGACACTCCAGAAACCAGCCTTGTCGAGGTCCTCACAGGCCCCAACCATGTCCTCCATGGCCATGCGAGTAGCCATGAGCGACTGGTGAGCGTCGCGCAGGGCGACTTCCGTGACACCAATCTTTCGTGATGTGTTCGGTTTATCCGATGTTTGCGGGCTCATACTCTCAAAAGTAGACCTTCCTCCCACACGATGGAGTGTGACGATTTAGATCACTTTTTAGGTACACAGTCCGAACGGACAGAATTTCCCACACCCCAATGAGGGGCAGCGCAACCCCCGCCGCCCGTTCGGGCAAAAGTCCACATCATCGGGGTGTTTAGGCAACACTGTTCAACCGGCGGGGTTAACGATGGGGGTAGATCCCCTAATCACGCAGCGCCCGGCATCAGTGGCAAACCACACACCAGTGCCAGGAACGCTCTGCGGTGCTCATCATTGGGCAAAGTCGCAGCGCCTTCCAATCATCAGGCTGCTCACCCCGCGGTGCCGGCAGCGCTTCGGCACAGCGCATAGGTAGTCACTGCGGCGTCAGCAAGAAGGAACTTACCTTCCCCGGAACTAACATAAGCGTTCAAACTCTCGGCCAAAGCTGCCAGGAGGACCTCTACATCTGACGAACCCATTGCGGAGCCGGAAGCCTTCGCAAGGCCTTGGGGCGTATCCAGCTTGGCCTGCGCAAGATCGGGGTGAACAAGCTGGGTCAGAGCTTTGTGGCGCTGGCGCCAGCCGAGAGTATCGCGACTGCGCATGTCACTAGGGTAAAGGATGCTAGCCAAACACACCCTAAACAGTCCATCAAACACCCCCCACCACGGGGTAGGACACCCTCTACTTTTTCACAGAGCGTTCGAGATCCATCCCCGCCTCAACCGATACCCGAGCAGGTTTCAACTGGTAATTTGCCACAGAAGGATGCGGTGTTGTAGAGTTCTTTTCTGTTGCCAATCGGTACATCCGGTTAGCACAACAACGTGGTGAATAACGTGGCACCCGACGCGGGGTGGAGCAGCTCGGTAGCTCGCTGGGCTCATAACCCAGAGGTCGTAGGTTCGAATCCTGCCCCCGCTACTAATCCGGAACCCTCGGTTCGCGAAAGCGAATCGGGGGTTTCTTGCATTGCATCGACCTTCTTGGGGAGAAGGTCGACTACGTCTACTCCAAAGAAATCGGCGACCGCATAGCGATCCTCGACCGACCAAGCAGTTTGGCCATAGATCTTGCGACTAACGCCTGGACCTGTGATGCCAAGTTCTTCGCCGAGAGCTTTCTTGGTTACGCGGTTCAAGAAAAGTAGTTCATTCACCTTTGCGCCGATCGCCTCATTGAGTGACATCGGCTTGAGGGGTGTCAGCAGAACCTCGCCCGCCAGCGCGAGAACATCGGGGCGGTCGACCGAGAGTTCGTCGACGAGCTCTCGGCGCGCAGTCGAGCAACGCGCCCTGGACTTGAAGCATGCATCGCCTACCTGCGCGACGGTGACACTCTCAAAGTGGCATCAATTGACCGACTCGCGCGCTCGCTGGTGGATCTTCGCGGGTTGATCGACGAGATCACCGGCAAGGGCGCGGCAGTCGAATTCTTGAGCGAGGGACTGACTTTTGCCCCAGGCGTGTCGGACCCACGGTCTACTCTGCTGTTAGGAGTGCTTGGATCCTTTGCAGAGTTCGAGCGAGCCATCATCCACGAGCGACAGGCCGAGGCCATCGCCCTGGCAAAGAAAGCCGGGAGATACAAAGGCCGACAACGAGCTCTCACCCCAGAACAGTCCAATGAGATCCGGAAGCAAGCAAAGGCCGGCGCTCGACCAACCGAATTAGCCAAAGCATTCGACGTAAGCCGCAGCACCATTTACCGCGAACTACAGAAAGAGGCGAACACATGACCTTCCTGAATATCTTGGGATACATCTTCTGGCTGGGTGCAGCGGCCATCCTCATTACCAAGGTGCGCAAGAGCGGCATCATCGCTGGCCCGATCCTAAGCATTTTGCCGATTGGTGGCCTCGCAATTTCGCTGACTGTCGTTGCGGCACTCGGTGGCGTGCTCGCTGGCACCGCCAACCAATTCGAAAAGGACATGCAGGCCCCACCGGCTACGCCGCAACTGGTGGACTCTCCCAGCGACGTAATTGACCACATGCTCTCCATCGCGAACACCCCCGCGCCCGAGCCCGAGGGGTACTAGACCACTTCAAGACCCGAGATGGGGCAGGACCAACCGGTTCCTGCCCCATCTCCTTATGTGTTTCGAGTCATTCGAGCGTAGTTTTCGAACAGTAGCTCTTGCCGTTGACGTTCGGTTGTGAGCTTGCGCGGAGCGCCCATGGCCTTGTCTACTTCCTTGTCCAGGGCATCGTGCGCCTTGATCAGTGCAGGGTCCATTGCCAACGGGTTATAGTGCTCTGCCAGGGAGCGCTCGGGGTGCAGGTCGCGTGCAGCCAAGACTTTCTGCCCCGCCGCAATGATCCGCTGGCGAGTCGCATCGTCGAGTTCGGGTACGGGGAAGGTGTTCCAGGTCAACGTATTCGCAAATCGAAGACGCGACTCTAACCGCCCGCCTACAGTACGTTGCCAGGTGACAAACATCGAGGACGAAATCAGGGCAAATTGAAGACCGTCCGCATCTGCTGCCTGGAAGGCAGAGTCACTGGAGATTACGTCTGAGCTCAGTCGGTCTGCTGTGAAATACCACCGTGCCTCACTGACGACACGTGGAATGCACAAGTATTCGACCTCCATTTTCGCGCGTTGCCTGAACAGTGCAGGATATTGGGCGAAATCACGAGTACTTTCTGCTTTTGATTTCGCACGGAATTCTCGCACAGCTTCTACCCGTTGCTTCAGGATGGGCGATCTGCTGATGTCGGCTGGGTTTGCGCCATCGAGCCATAGGCACCAGCGTTCTTCCCCGTGCAACAGTTCACGCGCACCAACATATGGATGGACATACTTTGCTGCGATCGGGTCAGCCATAACTGACTCGTAATCCTCGGGTTCAACGATGAGATGACCGCCATCGGTAGGCTTCGATCCGTAGGCCGTCTTCTCCACATTGGGAGAGATTGGCTGGGATGCTTTTTCAACGAGGACGTTTGGGCCATCGACGAGATAAGCGTTGATTGCTCGCTCGACTGGTATTTCCTTTGGGGCCTCTTTGATTTTCGGGTAGTCCCAGAGCCGTGCTCGTGGCTGGTGCACTCTATCGAATCCTACGATGACACAGTGAACCGCAGCTTTTCCAGGCGCTTCGGAGTCCCACGCGAATGTGCGGTGTGCGAACCTTATCCGCCAGCCAGCATCGAAGATCGGCCCGAACAGGCGAGGCGCCTGGTCGCCTTGGACGATGGAGTTGGTTGTTACGAAAGCGAATGAGCCGTGACGGTGGGCTAAGAAGTCCAGGCTTTTTGCATGCCATGCGGTTACAAAGTCTAATCGGGAGATTTTATCAGTTTTTCCTCCCCAAGCTCGTTCGAGGTCGGCCTGCTGCTCCTTGTCGCGGCTGTCACCACGGAATGGCGGGTTGCCAAACACGTAAGTCATGCCGGCGACTTTTGGAATGAGGTCGGCCCATTCTACGTGTAATGCGTTGCCGTGGTAAATGTGTGCGGTTACTGCGATCGGCAAACGCTCAGGGGCCATGCCGACGCGATCCGCCAACTCCCGGTTGGCTTGGTGGTCAACGAGAAACATAGCCGTCTCGGCAATTTTTGCAGGCCACCAGTTCAGTTCAATGCCGTAGAACTGCCCAATCGACAACTTCTGTTCCCAGCTAATGTCGAGAGACCAGTTTATGTTTTCCTCGCGCTCGCGGATCGCAACAATCACGTCTGTTTCGATACGGCGAAGCTCTCGGTAAGCAACGATGAGGAAGTTTCCGCTGCCGCAGGCGGGGTCGAGGAAGACGTGGTGGGAAAGTTGGTCGCGGAATCGTTCGAGATCGTCGAGTTGCTTCTTCTTGCTTCCGGTCGTCTTGGCAATCAGCTGGTCTGCTTCGGCGCGGATCTCGTCCAGGAACAGCGGGCCGAGGGTTTTCATGATGTTGGTCTCGGAGGTGTAGTGCTCGCCGTCGCCTCGGCGTGCTTCTTTTGACTTCACGAGTTGGAAAAGGCTGCCGAAGATCGCCGGGGAAATGTCGGTCCACCGGAAGCGGCACGCATCGATCAGGGCGTGGCGCATCTCAGGGCTAAAGAACGTTGTTGTGCGTGTTTCGCCTGCGCGGTCGAATAGTGAACCGTTGACGTAGGGGAAGGCGGCCATCGAGTCGGGAACGCGCTTGCGTTTGTTCTCTGGGGTGTTGAGAACGTCGAACAGTGCGTCGATCTGGCTGCCGAGGTTCTCGCTTGTGGTGTGGTCGAGGATGAACCGATAGAACAAGTCTTGTTCCCATAGACCCGCATCGTCGCCGAATAGGAGGAACAGCAAACGGGTGAGGAATACGGACGCACGTTGGACTTCTTCGTCCTCGTCCTCGGGGTTGATGGGGGCTTGATCGGCCACGCCGCCGTCTACGTCGTCGCCTGCCATTGCGGTAAAGAGGTTGGCCATAACTTTGGAGGCTTTAAGCGAGGCTGCTTCTTCTTCTTCGCGACTCATGGAGTCGTCGTAACCGGCGAGGAACCGCAGCAGGTCAACGTTGTCGGAGACTTCGTCGAGTGTGAAGGTTACGTCGAATCGGTGTTCTGGGGAGCCGAGGCGTAGCAGGCGGAAGTTTTCGAAGTCGCTGGCGAGGATATAGCGCGGCTGCTCGGTGTCGGAGACGGAGCCACCTTGGAGGTAGTCGCGCGCCTGGGCGACGGCATCGTCGAGATTTACGCCGGGGGACTTGGCTTCGCCAATGACGACGGATGGCCAGAACAGGTCGATGTAGCCGGTGTTGCCCGTGGATCCACGACGCGCGTCTTGCTCGAATAGATCCATTCGTGTCGCAGAGATGCCGAAGCAGGCGAGGAAGTCAGCCCAGAATGATTGAGCGTATTTCTTCTCGATTGCCCCCTCATTGTTGGCTTTCCAAGTGTCTAGTCGTTGTCGCCAGTGAACGCGGAAGCCATCGAGATTGTGCTTGATTTCGTTGCGGTCAAGTCTGATGGGGGTCGAGGAAATCATGTACTTACCATACCGGGAAGTAGAATCTCCGAACCTCTAGTTAGAACCGGTGAGCTAAAAAGTGGTTGTCTCGTTCGCACGAGACAACCACAGTTGTTGATGTATGGGGCGACTATCCAGCTTCATTTTCCAAGCGCTGAGACTTATTCTCACCTGTCTGGGAAGTGGAAGAAGCTTCCCGGGACACTGTCTCCCCTCCATCCCCTTCATCTTCGTCCTTCTCGCTATCAGCAGGGAGTGCCGTGCTCTCGTCGTCTTCGGGTCGGCCTTCGTCGTTATCTTCATCGTCGTCAACGGTATCGGTGTCCAAGGCCAGGAGCTGGCGGAGTTCGGTGGCCCACAGCATGTCTAAGCGTTGCTTTTGCCGATCGGTGAGATAGTTCGTCCTGGCCAACAGGGTGCGCCGGTGCTTGTACAGCGGGTCATCTTTGCGTCCGCGGCGCCCGGTGGTCTCACGTTGGAGTCTTTGTCGGCAACTGGTGAGTTTGTCGGCTGCTAGAGGCACTACATGGAAAGGGTCCATGACTTTGTCTGCTTGTGGTAGTTGCTCCTCGACTGCGGTGGCATATCCGGTGAACCCATCCATGGTCACCACCTGTATCTGCTCCCGGAAGCTGGGGTCGCGCTCTTTAAGCCACCCGCTGAGCACGTCGGCGGATCTGCCCGGTCGCATGTCTAATAAACGTGCAGGCCCACGCCCGTCCACCAGCGGGGTGAAGTCAACGAGTATAGTCACTAGGTTTGATGCCTAGCCTGGTTTTCTAGTGTGTTTCCATACATGTTCATCGACTCCAAGAATGCGAACCCCGTCTAGGTGATAAGGGTCGCCGTAGACAAGCTGGCGGCAGGCATCTAGTGCGACCTGGTTGACCAGGTCCCAGCCCACACCGAGCGCTTTTGGCGGTAGCTGACACACTCATCCGGTCAATAGCAAGGCGCTGCAAGATCCAGCGGGTGACCCGGTGCGTGAGCTTGGCGCCGTCGTCAGCGCAGGTTAAAGATTCTTGGAAGATCTTTCTCTTACATGAGGTGGCTGTGCACAGGAATCTGGAGACTGTCACGTGCAGCCTGGTGGGGAATCCGACGACAGGAAGGTCAACGAGTCGACGGGTGATGTGGTCGCGGAGCCTTCCTGGCTGTCCGCAGTCCGGGCACACGCCGACAACGGCTACTGGCGTGGCCTCAATGATGGTCAGCGGTCCGGCATCAGCGGCACCGGTGATGGCAAGTCCGATTTCCGCGGTACGGCAGATGGTGTCAGCAACGAGGTTTCCAGTAGGCTTCACAGTACGGGTCCCTGGTGGGTTTGGATGGTCGTGTAGCAACTTTCATCTTCACACCAGGGACCCCTACATGTTGTGGTGACCCGCTGAACCCGTCGTTTTCTACCTCACCCCGCTACGCACCCCAAAACCGGAAGAGCCATAAAACTATAGGAATACCTCATGATTGTACGTCAGTTACCGAGAGATTTTGTGGCTTCAGTCACGATTAAGTTCCTCGCATGCACGATAAAAGCCGCCTGCCCAGTACTTGCTGGGAAGGCGGCTTGTGGTTGAGGTTAGACGGTTCTACTGTCGGCCATTCCTAATGCGCGACCAGGCTGCTGCGACAACCAAGCCAACGCACGCGATGGCGAGGTAGCCCCACATGTGATCGGCGCTGGTCTGAATGGTCTTTGGTGGAGCGGGAGTGTTCTCTGCGGTTAGGACGCTTTCTGTATCGCGACCAGAGGTGACACCGTCAATCCAGTCGGCGGTGCCTGCGAGGGTAGTGATTGCCGCGCTGGGCGAGGGCAGGTCAGGATCGCCATTGGAAGTTCCGGCGGTAGCAAGCCCGGCAAGCTTTCCATCGACGAAGAATGGTCCACCAGAGTCGCCACCCTGCATACCTGCACCGGAGACCGAATGTGCGTCCAGGATGGCGCTTTCGATCATCGGCATCATGGCAGCGTCGGCTGGGATGCTTTCCGTTCCCCCGGGGATGAACACGGATTGGGATTCACCCGGAACAGCCTCACCTGGAGTAGCTTCACCAGGCGCAACCTCACCTGGAGTAGCTTCACCAAGCGCAACCTCACCTGGAGTTCCTTCATCGAGACCTCCGCCCAGCAGCTCATTGACGACCATCTTGGCCATCGGAAGCTGCCCGGATCGGGCCATCGACGAGCTGCTGCTCCAACCGTAAAGAGTTCCCGTCTGCCCAGGTACCGGGATATCGCGGGAAACCTTCGCCGGGGTTGCGTCAGTGACCTTCTCGGTCAAGTGAAGTAATCCTGCATCGGACACTGGAGACAGTGCCCAAGAATCGGCATCGTAGACCTTCCCGCCGATGCGGGCCTGGGTTCCTTCGTTGTTCACAGACTCCAGGCAGTGGCGTGCTGTGAGCACCCACTGATCTGCAACAAGCGTTCCAGTGCAGTCACCAAAAGTGCCGACTTTGCCAATCTTTAGCGCGGTCACAGAACCGCTTTCAACATTTGCAGGTGCGGGTTCGCCGTTTTCCAATGCAAGAGCCGGGGCGGCAGATAGAAGCAGGATGCTGCTAACAAGTGCTGTGATGGAAAAAGATGCTTTCTTCACGGTTATTTCCCTTTCCCAGAAGGAACAATGGCCTTGATCGCGGTGGCAACGAGCTTTTCAGCCGGGCCCTGTCCCACAAACTTCTTCCAAAGACTTGCGATGACGAGGAAGAATACGATGAATCCTGCTGCGGACAACGTGGAATGCAAAGCCACATTCTGCTGCCAATAAAACGCGGTGAGAACGTGCAGGACGTAAATGCTCAGCGACATTGTTCCCATGGCCGCGAATGGGTAAACCGCGGTCGGGAAGCGGTCGCCTACGAACAGGCACAAATGCAGCACAATAGCGGCAACGGCGACGGAGAGAATGATTTCGCCGAAGACACCGGTATGTCCGGTAAATCGGAGCCAGCCAGCAATCTCGGGATCAAATCGGAAGTACATGCCGACGGCTGTGATGACAACGCTGACAGCGGTAACAATCCAACCCAACCGAGTATTAGCGCTGGTCTCGGAGGCGGAAGCGTCTTGCAGACGACCGCGTAGGTAGACGTCGTAAAGCAGCATGCCGCCGATGAAATATGCGATCCACGCCAGTAGCGGATAAATCTGTGGCAGCGTCATGGGCGCGTACTTAATTGTTGCGGTGATAGTTGCGACGATGAAGAAGCCGACTCGCCACCATGTTCCGAGTGCTGGCATCCAGGAAACCAACATCATTACCAGACCCATGACAGCGAGGACTACTTGAATTTCTCCACCGACCGGCAACAAGGCCAGGCCGATGAGAATAATCAGAGCGCCGCGAGTGATGAGGCGCAAGAAAGTGGTGCTGCTGTAATTTCGGCCGATAATCATCATGGTGGCGCCGGCAATAATGGCGAACAATGATGAAGGCAGGCCGGAGAGCACAACCTTTGTGCTCCAAAGTAGTGAGGCCATATGGACAATGATCATGCCGATGATGGCGAGTGAGCGCGCTATGTCAAGCCCCACAATTCGTGAAGGTTTATTCACCCCAGATTTCTCCTTTACCACAACTTATCGGGAGGTATTATTTGGAAAAAGGTACTCCCTATAAACGTCTTATAAACATTTTAATCAAAACGACTTCCTAATTTTAGGAACCGAATCTGGCAATACATTAAGTGATTACGTGTAAAACACAGTGTTTCGTCTGTGTTTTCTCTGGGAAGCTATGAAGCGTCCTGGGTTTAGTTCCGCTTCTTTTACAGCCCTGTGTTGATGGGCTGGGTGAGATAATACTCGGTCTCTACTTCTTGTGGGGTGGCGTAGTCCAATGCTTCCATGGGCAGCGCATCGGTACGCATTGTCGAGCATGTCGCAACACCAACAATTTTTCGACTGAATACATCCACATCAACCGCGGTGTAGGCGAATCCTGACAGGGTGCGAACGTAAGTTTTGCAGGAGCGCTACTGATAACGCTGATATTCCTTCACTGCGCGATCCAGGGCATCCAAGGCCTTGCCATATTCTTCAAACGACTTACCCTTCGCCGCATCCAAATCAGCCAAAGCCTTGTTGACTGCATCCAAAGCCTTCGCGGCATCGCCCGTAGCAACCGGCAAGCCACCTACGTTCTTCACACCCGCGGCGTCATCACCCTTAGAGGCGCCTGTAGGCTCCTCGCCTGCCTTAATCGCATCCGAAACCTTGGCGACTTCTTCAGCTCCACCCGTAGCGACGGCCTCATCAAGATCCGATGTTTCACGCGGGTCGATACCGACCTGTGCCAAGGCCTCAGCGATGGTGGGAGCGTAACCCACCTTGCCGTTGTAAGACACCAATACACGGAGCAACTTCGGGAAAGCCGAATTCTGGTCCTTACGCTCCGAGTACAAAGGCTCCACGTACAGGATCTCGCCGCCACCCACAGGCAAGGTCAGCAAATTGCCGTTCTTCAACGTCACCGAGTTCTCCCACAAGGAGCGGTCACGCGCAATCTGGTCCGAAGACATCATGGTGTCCTGCGCCTGGGCGGGTCCGGGTGTGGTGCTCTTAGTGCTCAACACCCGCATGGTGATGTGACCATAGTTATCCGGGTCGCTCGACACCGACATGTGCGCGGCCAAGAACTCACGGCTCAACCCACGCAGAGGGGAAATCACCTGGTAACTGGGCTTACCCGTCTTGGGATCCGCAGCAACAACGTAGTACGGCGGCTGGTTGGGTTTAGCGTCCGACTCATGCTCAGCATCGATCTTCGTCGTAGAGTTCGGGTCCTTGACAACCGACCAGAACGCATCCGAAGTGAAGAACACCCGCGGATCATCCACGTGATACTTCGTAATCAGATCGCGCTGAACCTTGAACATGTCCTCCGGGTAGCGCAGGTGATCCCGCAGCTGATCCGGAATATCAGACTTGGGTTTCACGGTATTGGGGAAAACACCCTCCCACGCTTTCAAAACCGGGTCCTGGTCATCGAATTCATACAGCTCAACCGTGCCGTCATAGGCGTCCACAGTCGCCTTCACAGAGTTACGGATGTAGCCCAAATCAGAATTCACGTTGGTCTGAAGATTACCCGTGGGATTGAGGCTGTCCCGCGTGCTTTCTCTAAGGCTCGTGCGCTGCGAATAAGGCAAGTTAGACAAGGTGGTGTAGCCGTCCACGATCCACTTGATCCGGCCATCAACCACAGCCGGGTACGTTGCCGAATCCGTCGTCAGCCAAGGGGCCACAGCCTCAACACGACTGCGGGGATCGCGGTCGAAAATGATCTTCGAGGAACCATCAATACGGTCGGAAAGGATCAGCTTCAACTCGCCATACTTCGCGGCAAACAGGGCGCGCTTGAAGATGTTGCCGATCGGCACACCACCCTTCCCCTCATAGGTGTAGTTGGAAAACTCCGTGTCGTATTCCACAGGCCCATTGGACACACCAACGATGGCGTAATCCTGCTGCGAGGGAACATCGGCGATTACTGGACCGTAGTAAATACGGGGCTGCTTGAGCTCCAGGCCCATCTCTTTAGCACCCTCGCCAACACCATTGAGGTCACTTACCTGGTAAATCGGGTATCCACCACGGGTGGAACCAGCATCCAGCACTGCTTCATCAACACGGTTAGCAGGGGCAGCAATAAAGCCATTGCCATGGGTGTAGACAGTGTGGCGGTTGATCCAGTCCTTCTGGTTGTCACGCAGATCATTTGCGTTAATCTCGCGAGCTGCCACCACATAATCCCGCAGCTGGCCGTCCACCATGTAGCGGTCAACGTTGAGAGTCTTGGGGAAGCCGTAGAAGTTCTTCAGCTGTTGCTGCTGAGTGAAAGTCGCCGACAGGATTTCAGGATCCAACAGACGAATGTTTCCAAGGGTGGCGGCGTCACTAGCCACAGCCTCAGCGCTGGCCCCCTTGTCACCCCAATCCCGCTCGTAGGTGACCTTGTCATCAGTCAGGCCGTAAGCCCACCGAGTGGCCTCAATGTTTCTACCAATGTATTCGGACTCTTTTTCTTGACGGTTCGGAGAAACCTCAAATTTCTCAACCAAACCCGGCCACGCACCACCGATAACAAAAGCAGACAGCAGCATCAGTACGGTCGCGACGGCAGGAATACGGAGATCGTTCAAAACAATCGCACTAAAAAAGGCCGCTGCGACAACACACGCAATAATCGTGAGCAGCATCTTCGCCGGCAAAACCGCATTGATGTCGGTGTAGCTACCGCCGTCAAACGTGCCGTTGTGAGCAGACAGCAGATTGTAGCGATCAAACCAGTAGCTGGCTGCGCGCACAAGCATCCACAAGCCGGCGAACGTTGCTAGCTGCAAACGCGCCGCACGGGTAACGCTCATCTTGCCGCCAGCCAGCTGCTCCCCAGGTCGGATGCCACCGAGGATGTAGTGGAAGATCACGCTGATAACAACCATCACGAAGATAATCAGCGACGCCATGCTCAGCAACATTTGAATGAACGGAAGCTGGAAGGCGTAGAAGCCCATGTCCTTCGAAAATTGCGGATCAACGCGGTCAAAATCACCGCCGTGGAAATACATCAACACCCTGCGCCACTGGGTTTCCCCCATGAAGCCTACGAACACGGCGAAAACAACAACCACCGCACGCATGACCTTGCGAAGGCCCTGCGCGATAGCCTCCTGATAGATAACTAGAGGGCTCTCAGCACCACCAGTGGTAGCCCCGAAATCATCAGGGACAGTGAGCCCCTCGAGGCCGGCGTCATCCGCGGCGTCATCAGTGCGTTGTTCGCTGCCCTCCCCGCGTGCGAACCTGCCGGACAGGCCCCCTCCGAGACTGCCCAAGCCGCCCTTGCCAAAGAGGTCTTCAATTCCGAGGGAATCGCCGCTATCGGCAAAGCCTCGGGACGGGCGGAAGCGAAAGGCCAAGGCCGCTGCCAGGTAAGCACCAAGCCCACCGATGAGGCCAGCGACCAAAAACAGCACGATGCGACTGACCCACACGGTGCTAAACACCGAGGTGTAGTCGACTTCGCGGAACCATTCCCATCGGGCATAAAGATCTACGAGCGTAGGGGCAATGACTATGAGTAGCGCGACCACTGCTGCCAGGGTCGAAACTATTTTCACCCGCCTGCTCGTTTGAGCATTGGGGCGAGACAGACTGAAGGACAACTTCAGCTCCTTTTTCTTTATGTTGCTGCGCGTTGCTTAAACGGTAGGATCCACTTTAGCGATATCCGTCTCACCGCGAGCGCTCGTCGCTGTAAAGAAAATGTTGGGCGTAATTGTCGATTGTGCAGGAGTCATACATGTCGGACGAAGTCAACGAGTTTCTAGGCTCATCGCCCGAGCTTTTCCAACCCATCGAACTGTCTGCGCAGGCACTCAACCGCGCAATGCTCGAGGCTGTTGAGTTTGTGCATGCCGAGGGGTGGGACAACCGTCCTGTGTTGTTCGCACTAGTCCCCGCCCGCATTTTGATGCAGGCAACGGGTGAAATGTTCGGCGATGACGCGGATGTCTCCCCCCTATCGCTGATCATCCAGGAGGCCATCCCTGAGCACATTCGCCCCGGTTCCGATGAACTTGGCGATTACCTTGCGCGTATTGCCTGGCCGGAGGAAGTGGCCGGCGTGATTTTGGCGCAGGAAATCGAATTCCTTGATTCCTCTGCCGACGACAGTGATGACGCCGCGGGGGTTGCTGCTGAGCGCCGGCCTGCGCGCATCTTCTCCGGGGTGCTGCGCTCCCAGGAGCAGCTGACACTGCTACAGCTTCGCCCGACAGAGGAAGAGCTCGCAGCAGCCGGCCCCTTCGCAGAGGACAACATCGAACTTAAAGGCGGCCCCGGGGTAGCCCCGGGTGTAATCAAGGTTTTGTCGCACACGTTGCTTGCTAGCCCGGAGGATATGTAGGTGCCCACGATGACGCACTCTTGGTCGTTCAACAAAGCCCCGGCCGGCACGAAGGCCGGGCGCTTTCGCCGCGGCACGGTAATCGCGGGTGTATGCGTCTTTATCGCGACGTCATTAGTGTCTTGTGGTTCAGACAGTGAAGCCCCTAAAGACACGACAGCGCAGTCGCCTTCGGGAAGCTCCACCAAGGTGAGCACACCATCGGACTCCTCCGAGCCGACGACCTCCTCGAAGACAACCTCCACCAGCGCATCCAGCACGTCGTCTTCATCCGCCCCCTCGGACGACAAAAACAAACCCGCGAACAGCAAGGACGAGGAGTCTTCGAAGGAGCCTTCCAGCGAAGCCACCTTTGCGACGAAGGAGGTCGCGGAAGCTGCTCGCACCTACGGCGCCCTGGCTCCCGACTCGCTCTTCGAGCAGTTCACCGAATGCTCACACATCAAATTTGATGAGTCCACGCAGTGCTCCGGACCAGAGGTCGGCCAATTCATGTTCTACGCCAACGAGGCCAAAGCCGCCCGGACCACCCAATACCTGACGGAGCTCAGAAGCTCGAGAGTGGTGGAGGATATGGGTGACTTTGTGGTTGGGTGGAGCACCGTCGGCACCACCGCTCTGATTACCGCGATTGATAACCGCAAGGGTTTGGTGCTGCAGCACATGATGAGCTCAGATGACGCCGACCCGAAGGAAACGATCTTCGAACTCGGGTTGGCCAAAGCCCAGCAGCCCTAAAGCAGCTGTCTCCGCGTTAAGAGGCCTCACAAGTGGCGTAGGGTTTGCCCTCGTTATACGCCTTCAGCCCGTCAACGGCGTCTTTCAGAGTGTTGACCTTGATAATCGCCATGCCGCCCTTGTCTTTTTTGCTGGCGTGGGCAACCTCATCGCAGTTATCGGCAGGCGCCAGGAACACTTCTGCCCCGTCCTCACTGACGGTTTTCATTTTGTGAGTGATTCCGCCGATGGGCCCGACCGAACCGTCCGCTTCAATCGTTCCGGTGCCAGCAATGTACTTACCGCCGGTGATCTCTTCGGCGGTGAGTTTGTCCACGACAGCGAGCGCGAACATCATGCCGGCGCTGGGGCCTCCGATGTTTTCAAGGTTGTAGTCGACGCTGATATTGTCCAGCGTTTTCGGGCTGAGCAGTAGGCCGAGCCACGCAACGTCAGGATCCTGGGGGTTGGATTCCAGCTTGATGGTGACGTCGCGTTGCTGTCCGTCGCGCGTGAAGCCGACGTTGAGGGTGTCACCGGGCTTGTGGTCGCGGACAGCGTGGACTACTTCCACCGGGGTGCGCACGGTGTTGTTGTTTATGGATTCGATGATGTCGCCTGCCTGCATCTCGCCTGCGACGGGGGCGTCCTTGACGACGTCTGCGACCTCTACCTGGAGGGGATAGTTGAGGTAGTTGAGAGCTGCGAAGGTCGCCGAGTTTTCTGATTGGGCGAAGGCGTGCTGGTTGAGCTCGTTAACCTCCTGTTCGCTCATGCCTTCTGGATAGAGGTCTTTGAGCGAGATGAGGGTGTCGCCTTCCACTAGCCAACGATTGAGGGTTTGGGCTAGCGTCATGTTGCTGCGCACGGCAACAGTAGTCATGTTGAGCTGGCCTGTGGTCGGGTAGGTGGCTGCCCCGTCTACGCTGACGATTTCTTTACCTTCGAATTCACCCAGGGTGTTGAAGGTCGGGCCGGGACCTTCTGCGCCAACACCCGTAGTCAGGTCAATGCTGGTTCCGGGGATGTGCGTCATGTTTGCAAGCGCGACCAAGGCAAGTGCGGTGGTCAATGACGTCGCGATGACGACGCGGCGGGTCCTGCTGCTGCGCTGGGTCCGTGGTTGTGGTTGGGCGACTGTATTCGACACGTGGGATAGCGTACCGCCTTGATGCGCATCTGCTACACATCTCCCCAACGGTAGGGCTTCGCGATAGGGTGCTTTTGTACGCTGTTGGCGAAAGTGAGCGTGATTCATGGCGTGCCCAGCACGCTACCGGTACCGTGGAGCTATGAGTAGCTGGTTCGGTTTCGGAAATCGTGGCGGGGACGACCCCAACGATGACAACAACGACGACAACACCAACGGCGCCAACAAGGGTAACCAGGGCGGCCAGGGTGGTGGCGAGAATCCCAACACCCCACCCAATTTCGGTTTCGGAAACTTCGACTTCTCGGGCACCCCAGAGGAGCTCATGAAGCAACTCGGAGAAATGTTTAAACAGTCCGAGGGGGGCTTCCAGGTATTCAGCTTTGGCGCTGATGGCGATGGGGCCTTCCCCTTCGGTGGTGCTGACGGCGGTGGCGGAGCAGCCCCGTCCCCTGAGCAGCGCGCGCAGGCTGCAGAAAACGCTGCGGTAGAGGCGGCGTCATCAATGGGCAAGCAACTGCTGGATAGCGGAAATGTTCGCCCCCAGGATGCTGTGGCGGTGACCGAAGCTATCCGACTGGCTGAATTATGGCTTGACGAGGCCACTGTTTTTCCTGCGAGTTCCGGCCCGGCTACTGCCTGGACTCCCCGCACATGGTTCGAAAACACCCTTCCGACGTGGAAGCGCTTCATCGGGCCGATCGCCGTGGGCATGGACGGCGCCAGCCAGGCCACTGTACCGCCGGAACTGTCGGGCTTGTTCGGCGGTATTGGGGTGTTCCTTGCCAAGGCCGCAGGCCAGGGTGTCGGCCGCAACATGGGCCAGCAGATCACGGACCTTGCAAAGCAGACGATCGCCGGCTGTGATTTCGGGTTGCCGCTGGTGACGTCCGTCGTTGGTATTTTGCCCGCGAACCTCAACCGTTTGACTTCGCAATTGGATGTGCCGACTCAGGAGGCACTGGTGTTTGTCAGTGCTCGGGAGGCTGCCCGCCAACGTCTGTTCCAGCACGTGCCGTGGCTGGTGGAGCTAGTTGTTTCGGCGGTGGAGGAATACGCTGCCGGACTGGAATACGACAACAGTACTTTTGAAGAAGCCCTGCGGGATATCGACCCTGCGTCCATGGAGGACATGGCGTCGATGCAGGACTTTGCCCGCAAGATGTCCGAGCAGGATTTTGCGCCGAAGATCATCAGCAAAAATCCGAAGGCGCTTGAGCGTCTGGAAACCATCCTCGCCCTCATTGAAGGGTGGGTCGACCATGTGGTGTACACGGCTCTGAAGGATCGCCTGCCGTCTGCGGACACAATGCTGACTGCCTGGCAGGTTCGCCGCGCTACCGGTGGCTCTGCAGAAACCGTGTTTAAGAATGTGTTCAATGTGGAGATGCAGACGCCGAACATCAAGGGTGCCCACAATTTGTGGGAGCGTGTTGACGCCGCAGTGGGTCTGGATGCACGCGACGCTGTGTGGAATCATCCGGATTTCCTCCCTGTTGCCAGCGACTTGGAGTCCTCCGCTAGCTTCATCGATGGACTGTTGAGCTCGAAAGATGAGCAAGACTTTGACCCCATTGCGGAGATTTCCGCATTGGAGGACATGCTCAAGCAGCAGGCAGAGGACAGCGAAGACGGCTCCCGCACTCAAGATGATGAGGATGACGCCGCGGGCAACGGCGATGATGACGCCGATGGGGACGCAGATTCGGCGCGCTAAAAATCTGCCGCCACGGTAGAATGCTGGACAACGCATCCGCTTCCTAGTCTGCCCCGCATCCTCGGGTGCGGGGCAGACTAGTGGCAGCGTGCGTAGGGGGTGTAAGAGGTCACGAATTTTATCTAGGGGGACAGTCGTTGTGACTATTCCAATACCGCACACAGCAGCGGGATTACACGGGGCGGGAACTGATGTGAAGCTCTCTCCTTCCGCCGCCGCGCATGTTCGCTCGCACACTAACGGGCAGTCGGGCCGGCAGGAGTTTTTCATTCAATTTGGTTCTGACGCAACCAAAACAGCCATGGTGCGCATCGGGGACAATGGCACAGTGGCGCGCAAAGTAGCTGCGACGTTAAACGGTTTTGACAGCCCCGTTGCAATAGAGACCGCAGTCCGGCGCCTGCACCGATGCGGTTTATCAACCGCAGCAACCCACCTGCTTTTGTCCGAACTGCTGACCTACGACATTGTCCTATCCCACCACCCGGCTCCTTCCGTGGCATTGATGGGTAATAATCGTCTAGCCTTGCAGATCCGCCAGCTGTTATCCGCGCATGGCATCTCTGTGCGCATCCCTTTAAAGAATGAATCTGCGCCGGCTTTCCTAGCGGGGACATCTGCAAGCCGCCCAATAGTGTCAACTGCGTCAATGCCGGTGCACAGGCAGGCTGAACTAGCGCGAGCGGTAAGAAACTTTGGTGGCGGCTTCATCCCCGTCCGTGTTGCCGACGGTCGAGGTGTTGTCGGGCCGATCAGCATCAATCATTTCGGCCCCTGCCCGGTATGCGTTGATATGCACCATGCTGCAGCCGATCCGCATTGTTCCCTAGCCAGCAGGCAGGCTTTCACTCCCCCAGATCCTGATGTCCTCACCATGGAGGAAGGTTTTGTTGCATCCTTTGTGGCGGCGTTACTAGCTCGCCACTATGGTGCGGCGGGGCCGCCGCCAGGCATACGGCACCACCAGCCGCAGCGGCTTCCTCAGCTGCAGGCCGGCGCAATGTTCGAGCTCAGTCCTTTTCTGGTGGACATCAACACCACGGTGGTGCAGGCCCACCCTGGATGCCCGGTGTGTTGGTAGCGGGCTAGGTGAACTGGGCTAGTGTTTCCAGCACACCCTCCCCATAGGCTTCCACTTTAACCGGCCCGACCCCCGAAACCTCCAGCATGGCTTCCTTTGTTGTCGGCAGTTCCTCTGCCAAAGCCAGCAAAGTGGCGTCAGAGAACACGACGAATGCGGGAACACCCTGATCTTGGGCTGTGTCTTTTCGCCAGGCTCGTAACGCTTGGAACACTTCTTCGTCCGCACCCCCAGGATGAGTAGCGCACCTCCGCAGAACTTTTTCTGCTGGGGTTGTCAGTTCCTCGCCGCATTCGGTGCAATAGCGAATCCGCGAAGCACTGACTTTGCTTGTTCGTTGTTCCGGCGCGTCCGCGACAATCCCATCGAGGAACCTGGTGCGTTTTCGAGTGGCGCGTCCGCCTTCCTGACGGGCAGCGGACCATGACAGGTAGAGGTGTTCGCGGGCGCGGGTAATACCGACGTAGAACAGGCGACGTTCCTCTTCGATGGCATAGTCGGTTCCGCTTTTAATGGCGTGGCTGATGGGTACAGAGCCTTCGACGAGGCCAACGAGGAACACCGCATCCCATTCGAGGCCTTTGGCCGCGTGCATGGATGCCAAGGTGACGCTGTTCATCGTGGGGGGATGCTTTGCTTCAGCGCGCTGCCTGAGCTGGCTAATCAAGGTGGGCATGTCTGGTGGCGCTAGTTCCCCAATAAGCTCCTTCAGTGCTTTGAGGGACTGCCAGCGCTCCCTAGCCCTCTCACCTTGAGGCTCTTCCGGGGTAAGCCCCAGGGGGATGAATGTGCGCGAAACAACCTCGTCAACGGGGATGCCACTCACATCGACTGCCCGCGCCAGTGCACTGAGTGCTTCGCGTATTTCTGCACGCTGGTAGAAGCCTTCTCCTCCTCGCACCTGGTAGGCGATGGATTCTTCCTGGAAGATTTCTTCATATCGAGCGGATTGGGCGTTGATGCGGTACAGCACGGCAATCTCGCTGGGTTGTACGCCCTGGCTGATCAGTTTTTTAATCTTGGCTGCAACATCACGGGCCTCAGCGACTTCATCAGAGTGCGAACTGAAGGTGGGCTTGGGGCCTTGTGGACGCATGCCTTG
>SKEK01000281.1_pt1 | contig 30691 bp, 28 predicted proteins | sample 4826761 | NCBI WGS metagenome assembly SKEK01 (sample SAMN11008811, study PRJNA524170) | human gut metagenome | biome: Human fecal sample; material: Feces; isolation source: fecal sample from pouch patient p32 | host: Homo sapiens | place: Israel: Tel-Aviv | collected 2015-10-13 | reverse complement strand
CTATTTTAACGCTCCAATATATTATGTAATGTGTTTGTCGTTGTTGATTGAATTTGTAACTGGTTATTTAAAGGTTTACATATTTAGTGAGTTTTTTGACATAGGTATTAAATGGTATTTAAATAAAGTAATCTTAAAAATGGCGCTTCCATTTATCATAACTAATGCTGTTGCTTTAATTTTTTCTTCATATGTGGTTTTTTATGGCAGCGAGCTGTTGATTGCAGTAATAAGCGTGATGCTGTATTTATCTTTCTCTTATATACATAGTCTCGAAATAAATGAAAAAATTTTATTAAATAAAATCATGCGTAATTTAATAATGAAATTCAAAGGTTAGTAGTGAGAATTAATATGACAAAATTAGTATCAGTTATAGTTCCTATGTATAACGTAGAGAAGTATATAGAGAGTTGTGTTAACTCGATAATCAATCAGACATATCAAAACTTAGAAGTTTTACTTATTGATGATGGTTCCCCTGATGGCTCTGGTTGTATAGCAGATAGACTATCTTGTGTCGATCATAGAATTAAAGTAATACATACAGAGAATAAAGGTGTAAGTCAGGCGCGAAATTTAGGTATTAGTACATCTTCTGGTGATTATTTGGTTTTTGTTGATGGTGATGATTGTCTAGAGCCGGACTTTGTTGAATACATGATGGGGTTGGCCATGCAAAGTGGAGCTGACTTTGTAATGTCAAAGAATTGCAACTTGTTCCCTGGTTACATTAATAATAATGATAGGCTGGATTCAGTTGAATGCTGGTCACCAGCAAAAGCATCAGCAGAATTACTTTATCCTGGGAAAATTGAAATTGGTTGTTGGAATAAGCTTTTTTCTAGAGAGTTTATTGAAAAAAATAAAATTGTATTTCCAAATAAATACTATATGGGGGAGGGGCTTCATTTTATCGTAAGTGCTGCACAAAAAGCACAATTTGTATGTGTTGGAGAGCGGTCTGTTTATAATTATAGGAAAGATAACCAACAAAGTGCCACTACAGTTGTAAATATTCCAAAATATATAAATGCATTGGCTGCTATTGATGATATAAGTAACGGGATTATCTTAAAGTCTGACATTCTTGATCTGGCTGTTATGTATCATAAGTATATGACGATGTATATTGCGCTTCACACAATATACATTACAGATAATGCTGATAACTATAGTGATGAAATAGAATGTTATAAAAGGTACTTGAGAAAGTATCTATATAAATTCTTGAACGGTGAGTTTGCGACATCTGTGAAAATGAAAGCAGTTATGTTTGCTGTAAATCCTAAATTAGCTTGCGAGACATTAAAAACAGTCAAAGCTATTATTCGATAAAATTGGTTGAAATTTTATCATGTGTTTGATTATGTATCACGCTATGCAAGTGAGTTTGTCTAGAGGTGTGTTCATATGTATGGCGATGGTATTCACCTGATTGTTATCCATAATCAGGGAGTGGTCATACGGCTTCAAATCGTATACCCAAATGGTACCCCACCGCGTTATCTGTGTAGTCACCGTATGACCACCAACGAGAAAAGCTCGTCGCAAACTCAACTCTGCTAGAGCTTGCCAAAGAGCTCAATAACGTCAGAAAGTTTGCGAGCTCATCACCTACCGCCGTCAGCAGTTCTACGAAATTCGCCGTAATTACCAGATCGATAGTGCTGAGGGCTTGCTCTACAAATTGCACAATTGTTAAGGGGGCTCATCCCAACCGAATGCCCCCAACCCTAGATTGAGCAGGCCATCCTCGAAACCTACCCATGGCCAGTGCGCGGGCGCAGGAACTCGCTTTGTAGGGTATCAACGTCAGAGCTGCGGAGTGCGTGGCGTGTACAACGTCACGACCTGCTCTTCAAACACGACCGCTTGCTGCGCCTCGAGAAAACCCACCAGGAACAGGTCATTGAGCTCAAAGACGAGCAAATTCGCCAGTTAGAGGACTTCAGTCACGAGTGCCGCAAACGCCATTGAGATTCACTAGGCTGTCGACACCTTCTTCGTTGGTGTGTTCAAGGGAGTCGGCAAGGTGTATTTGCAAACCGTGCTTGACTGTTACAGTCTCCACGCCTAGAGACTGCTCTACACCAGCAAGCTGCCGGTGATCTCACTCCAACGAAACAGTGCTGCCATTTTTCGAAGCCCACTAGGCGCTGGTCTATCATGCTGCCGTACAACGGGCGCGAGTTCTGTGGGCGGCTGACAACCAAGGTGCGTGGGCCACAGAGCTGCGGCTTGATCGAGTTACTATAAGCCCCCTGGTTGATGAACACTGCCGTATCAAGGGGTGGATAACCTGGTATGAGCCTGTAGAGCAGATGTAGACAGATCTGGAAAGCTACCTGTAACACGACAATACCCAGCGTGGATGATAGAGGGGCAGACCTCCTACAACATGTTCAAGACGGGTCTGAAATTGATAATGAAGGAAGTGCGTATAAAGTAGCGTAAACAAGACACCGGTTTGAGGCCGGTGTCAGGTGATAACTAGGTCTGTACAAACCAGATTTTCAACTACACCCAACCAACTCGATTCTCGCTTCCTAGAATAGGAAACGGAGGCATCTTGCCATAATCGCAGTGATCTTTCTTTTCGTGAACTACTTTAGTGATAGCTATATCTGCACAATCATCGTAACTCTTTACAATGTCATTTAATCGGAGGTTACATCTCCAATATCAAACAGACCTAATTCTTTCTTATCCTTTGATTGATACCGAACAGTCGTTTTGTCACCCCATCTAATATCACCAATACGAGCATTAAATAAAAACTCATCCGGTTCTTCAGAGAAAAGGTGTTCATTAAGAAGCTCTTTACCATCATTATCTTTTATCACAATGAAACAGTTAAACGCTTCTTCATCATGACTTCCCACCAACTCAGCTGACATGCTTTTATTCCGACTTAACTTACGTTTTATTGTGTATAAATTCACAAAATTTTCTCGAACAACCATCTCGTACGCTTCATGAAAGGGGCTCTTCGGCCATCCTTCCATATCGCACAATGAAATAAGTGAGCTGTATAGTGCATCAAGAAGAAACCTTTTCTTGGCGATTATATTCAACCCCTCAAAATAGTCAAAATCGAACGTCTTATAATACTTAATCACTGAGCTACTTAACTCAGTGGTACCAACTCTTTCATCTGGCCCACAAAGTTTTACAACAACCCTATAAACACCATCTGTTTCTATAGGATCAAAGTGGCGCTCAAAATGGGCGCAAACACATCTGCTGAACAGCGTGAACTTTCGTGCCAAACCAAGTTCAAGTTTAAATGCCCACAAACTAAATTCTGTCAGTTTCATATCCATACAAACCTATATTGTTTGGCCTTTTTTGATCTGGCAGTTCATACTCTGGTTGGCGAATGCCTTCTTCAAAGTGGATTTTTCCTTCCTTGGATATTACTCCAAATTCAGTTGATGAGCCATCATCTTCAAGTTGATAATTGACTCCATGGGAAGCACTACTTTCATTAAGTCACTGACCGATGATGTCTTTCTTTTCACTATCGGTGTCCGCATTCTGAATCAGATAGAGAAACTGATTTTAAGTACTCATAATCGCATCTCAGTGTACTTCTTTTCAACTCAGCTGATTTCTCTTCCTTGACTGCAACACTAGTAGCCTCCCCAGCAAGCAGGTACGAAGGGGGCTGGCATCATCACGGTTATTCTTATTTTCCGAACAACGTCATTGACAAGATTTCTGATACCAGTTCGAGTGTTGGCAACATGCTCAGCAGATAATCGGCAAGATAAGATTGTGAGCAATCTTGACATACATAACTTTTCTTCCGGGTTGTAAGCTACCCTCAAAAAAAATGCATGAATATCATTCATGATTGATTACTCAAGATAACACTTCCATCACCTGTTCTCGGGTATGGGTGTAGTGACGTTTATTAGCAAACCACATTTTCTTTAGCGTTGGAATATCCAATAAGGAAGTCAGATCTCCATCTTCAATGGTTGTGTCCCCTATAAAGATGATACTTTCTAATGATTGGCTGTGTGCAAGTGGCCTCAAAGATTTAACTGTCCCACAGTCAGTTAATACAATCTCTTTGAGGTTTTTTAGCTCACTCAAAATAGCTATATCATAAACTCTTTTACAGTTTTCAATTTCTACAATCTCTATCTGCTGACACTTATCTATGCCTGAAAGATCTTCTAGCTTAGGACAGTCGGCCAAATCTAGAATGGATAACGAGCTAAGTTCCTCTATTCCTGACAATGATTTTATTTTTTTGGAGGTTAGTTGTAGACGTCTTAATAAAGACATTCTATTAAGTTTTTTCAAGTTTTCTGAAGGATAGTTAACAATATTTAGCAGATTCAATTCATCACAAGAGAAAATCGTCTTCGCTTTAGGCCTCCAAAAAAGCTTAAGTACTTTTAATTTTTTTAGTTTGGAAAAATCAGGAGCCTTCGTAAACTCACACTGTAATCCTAAATATTCAAGATTACTGATAGACTCTAATGGAGTGATATCCTTGACACCCCAAGAATAAATTTCAACGCCAGAAAGAGAAGGCAAGTAATTTATAAATGAAATGTCACTTCCATTCCAGCCTGCTGATTGACTTAAACGGAGCACTGAAATATTTTCTTTATCGATTATTGATTTAAAACTATCCGACCAAGGAGCTGTCAAGACAAGGCAACGTCCCATTCCATTTTCAACCTCATCGATGAAATATTTTTCATTATTTATCAGGGGATTAGCTCCTATTTATACCAATGGGGTAAATATTGTTTGATACGTTTTGGAGAAATGGGCAAACATACCACCCACGGTTCTTAATTCGATGTTCCTCCGCCTACTCTTCATCTATCTTCCAAGTAAAATTCTGTAACATGAACATATTGATTACAGCCTAGCTAACTTTTACACTTATCTTAATAATCATAGGACTTAACAAATACTTATCGAAATATCAACTGACTCGAATCAATCATAATAGCCATTTTCAAAGACGATAATACTTTCAGCAGGTAATGATGTGTTGTCATCCGCATCAGGAGCGTATGCGCCAATACCCAACACATGGGATGTTAGCGAATCAGACTCTACTTCTAGATCTTTGTCTTTATCTGAAAGATACGTGATCAAGTCCTTGAAATGAATTTTTAGCAAGTCCATTTCTTCGAACTCTGGAACCGCTGGTTCAGTAAACTCTATCGCCTCCAAAACGCCAGAGGCGTTGTAATATGCGAACACGCCTAAATTCTCAAAGTAATCACATGGGAACACAGACTCCTCCGTTCTTTTAAAAGAATCAAATACTTCCCCTAATAATAATCTCACTTGGTCAGGAGTCATGCCAAACTTGATTTTCCCTGCCCCCACAAAGGGGGAAATTAAAAATCGCATAAAATACTCTCACTTAAAAATCAGTCACATGCTACAGACACATTTCAGCATTTCGTTCTGGCATCATCTCTTTAATGGAGTATTTCAATGATGTATATCAAATGACTTTATTCATTCTTTTGGGCAAGCGCTTAGCCCGACAGGGCACTACACCACAGCAATAATTTGACCGTATTTAATCCAAAATAAAAACGCCCCAGGCGGGGCGTTGTTTTCATGGCGGCCATTACATGGCGTTGGTGGATTCGAAGATCTTGTCGGCCGACGCTTCGACGAAGCCAGGGTAGAGCACGCCGTCGGCCTGCGGGTAGCGCAGGGCAAACTCGTAAAAGCAGCTCGGGATGGTGCGCACGCCGTCGCTGAAGGGCACCTCGGCCTTGTCTGCCATGGTGGAGGATTGCTCCAGCATCACCTCGGGATCGCCCTTCACCTCGCCGCCAACGGTGTTGAGCACGAAGCCTGCCGCCTTGAGCGCCGCATTCACCTGCTGGATGGTGTCGAAGTCCTTCAGGCGGTTGATGTTGACGGTGAAGTGGTTGGCACGATAACCCCAGGCGGCCATCCAGGCGGCATACTCGCTCTCTGCCAGCAGGGTCTGGTAGTCGGTGTGAGAGACCTGCCAGGGCGCGCCGGCGTAGAGGAAGGCCGGGGTGTCGGTGAGGTGATCGGGTACCTGATCCACCAGCTTGTGGATGATGGCCTGGGCACCTTCGGAGAGCTCTTCCACCTTCAGCTCGCTGATGAACACCTTGGGCGCATCAGGATCTTTATGCTCGAAGTGTTTGGCATAGAGCTTCTTGGCCTTGAACACATACTCGCCCTTCTCTTCGTACCCCAGGGCGCGGAAGTGGGCCGCCAGTTTCTCGAGACCGAGCTTGGGCAGGTTGTAGGTCCGAAACGCCACGTGATCGTTGATGATGGGGGCACCGCCGCCCAGCAGTTGATGAACCTTGTGAGCACTGGGGGTGACCTGAATGTAGTTGTCCCACAGATGGCCAAACAGGGTGTCGATATCCTTTTGCATCTCTCTTTCCTTTGATTGCGGGTACAGACAGGGGCACCTGTTCAGTGCCCCTCTTTTATTTTCTTGTTATCAGAAGGTCAGACCGGGAGACAGCTGATCCGGCATAGCAGCCTTGCTGTCTTCGACGGAGGCGACCGGGTAAGCACAGTAGTCGGCGGCGTAGTAGGCGCTCGCTCTGTGGTTACCAGAGGCACCGATGCCGCCAAAGGGCGCGGCACTGGAGGCACCCGTGATGGGCTTGTTCCAGTTGACGATACCGGCACGGATGCGCTTGAAGAAGTGGTTCCAGTCCGCTTCATTGTCACCGAGCAGGCCGGCCGAGAGACCGAAGCTGGTGGCGTTCGCCTTCTCGATGGCCGCATCGAAGTCGTCGTAGCGAATGAGCTGCAGCAGCGGGCCGAAGTACTCCTCATCCGGCAGCGCGCTGACCGCGGTCACGTCTATGATGCCCGGGGAGACAAAGCCGGTGCCCGCTTCCAGGTGCTTGAGGGCAAGCAGGCTTTCACCACCGAGGCGCTGCAGGTTGGCTTGCGCCTCGACCATGCCGAGTGCGGCCTTCTCGCTGATCATGGCGCCCATGAACGGCTGCTCGGCGGCGTCATAGAGGCCGACCTTGATCTGGCCGACCACCTCCACCAGGCGCTTGACCAAGGCATCGCCCCGCTCGCCGCGCTCGACAAACAGACGGCGCGAGCAGGTGCAGCGCTGACCGGAGGTAATGAAGGCGGACTGCACGATGGCATGGACGGCGCCGTCGATGTCGCTCACATCTTTCACGATCAGCGGGTTGTTACCACCCATCTCCAGTGCCAGGATCTTGCCCGGCTGGCCGGCAAACTGCTGATGCAGGAAGTGGCCGGTACGGGAGGAGCCGGTGAAGAAGAGGCCGTCGATGTCCGTATTGCCCGCCAGCGCCTTGCCGGTGTCGACCTCCCCCTGCACCAGGTTGAGCACCCCCTTGGGCAGCCCCGCCTCCTGCCACACCTTGACCATGGCTTCAGCCACCATGGGGGTCAGCTCGGAAGGCTTGAACACGACCGCATTGCCGGCGATGAGCGCTGGCACAATGTGGCCGTTGGGCAGGTGGCCCGGGAAGTTGTAGGGGCCGAACACGGCCACGACGCCATGGGGCTTGTGGCGCACGAACGCCTTGGCGCCCGGCATGGGGTTTTCCACCGTACCGGTACGCTCGTCATGGGCACGGATGGAGATGGCAATCTTGCCCTGCATGGCCGCCACTTCAGTGCGGGTCTCCCACAGAGGCTTGCCGGTTTCACGGGCGATGGTCAGGGCCAGCGCCTCCTTGTGCTCGCCGAGCAGGTCGGCATAGCGGCGCACGATGGCAAGGCGCTCTTCAAGGACCAGATCGGACCAATGGTAGAAGGCCGTGCGGGCCGCCTTGACGGCAGCATCCACCTGGGACTGGCTTGCCGCCTCACCACGCCAGATCACCTCGTTTTTGGCCGGGTCGATGGATTCGAACGGCTTGCCTTCACCGGCCAGCCACTGGCCATCGATAAACTGGACTAAAGACATCATCAATTCACTCCCTGTGGGTACGCAGGCCGCCTCGGCAGCCTGTCTCAATGCTGTGCTGCGGGGCGGGTCAATCCAGATCGACGACGCGCACCATGTCGCCATTTTCCACCTTGAGGGCGGCCGCCATCTTGGGCGGAATGATGGCTTCGTGCTTGTCCAGATCGACCCGGATGTTGCCGTAGCAGGCGCGGTATTGCTCGAACCTGGTGTTGCAGATGAGGTAGGTATGGCCACCGATGGGCTCACCCACCAGCACCGCCAGCTTCTGGCTGCGGCGCACGCTGCGAATGTTCTTCACCTCGCACTCGACGGTGGGGCCGGCGTCGAAGATGTCGACATAACCGCGATTCACGAACCCCTCATCCTGCAGCATCTTGAGGGCAGGCCGGGTCTTTTCGTGGGTCTTGCCGATGACGGCGCGCGCCTCGTTGCTCAGCAGATTGACGTAGATGGGGTACTTGGGCATCAGCTCGGCGATGAAGCGCTTCTTGCCGATGCCAGTCAGATAGTCGACGGTGGGAAAATCCATCGAGAAGAAATGTTTTTGCAGCCACTCGTAGAAGGGGCTGTGGCCGTTGCCATCGGAGACACCACGCATCTCGGCAAAGACGGTACTGTCAAACAGCTCGGGGTGTTCGGCCATGAACAGGAAACGGTGCTTGGAGAGCAGACGGCCGTTGAGCCCCTCGCGAGCGCATTCACGCAGAAACAGGGTGCAGAGCTCGGAATTGCCGGTGTAGTCGTTGGAGAGGGTGAGGGTTTCCACGACATTGTAGATGCCGAGCTTGGGGGAGGAGTGCACCACCTTGCCGATGTGATAGTTGTAGAACGCCTGGGACAGGCCGACCGCCGCGTCGATGGCGCAGGTACCGACCATCTCCCCGGTCTCCAGATCCTCGGCCACGAAGAAATAGAGGCACTCGCCCTTGCCGGCGGGCTTGTCCAGGAAGGTCTGAGTCGAGGCATCGATCTTGCGTTGCAGCAGCTCGTCGTTGACCGGCAAGGATGTCATGCCGGTGCCGGATTCGATGGCACAGGTCTTGAGGCCGGCGAAGTCGCGCTGCTCGATAGGACGGATAACCAACATAAATGACAACTCCCTTTCATTGACGACAGGTGGGGTCCCGGCTCCTGCCGGGAGGGCTCCCCACCTCAATTTGGATCAGGCGTTGACCACCTGAGCGACCGCTTTCTCGAACCGTGCCAGCCCTTCCTTGATGTCCGCTTCCGGGATCACCAGGGAGGGGGCAAAACGCACCACGTTGGTACCGGCAACCAGCGCCATCAGGCCCTGATCGATGGAGGCGAGCAGGAAGTCTCGGGAGCGGCCCTTGAAGTCATCGTTGAGCACGGCGCCCAGCAGCAGGCCCTTGCCGCGCACTTCGCTGAAGCAGTGGTACTTGGCGTTGATGGCTTCCAGCCCTTCGCGGAACAGCTGCTCGCGCTGCTTGATGCCGCTCAGCACTGCCGGGGTGTTGACCACGTCGATCACCGCCTCGGCCACGGCACACGCCAGCGGGTTGCCGCCGTAGGTGGAGCCGTGAGTGCCCACTTTCAGGTGGGAGGCGATCTCGGTGGTGGTCAGCATGGCCCCGATGGGGAAGCCGCCGCCCAGCGCCTTGGCGCTGGTGAGGATGTCCGGGGTGATGCCCAGACCCATATAGGCAAACAGCTCGCCGGTACGACCGACACCGGATTGCACTTCGTCATAGATCAGCAGGGCATTGTGCTTGTCGCACAACTCGCGCACCCCCTTGGCAAACTCGTCGGTGGGGCTGATGATGCCACCCTCGCCCTGCAGCGGCTCCATCACCACGGCGCAGGTGTTGTCGGAGATGACGGCAGCCAGCTCCTCCAGGTTGTTGTAGGCGACGTGGGTGATGTCGGCAGGCTTGGGACCGAAGCCATCGGAGTAGGCAGCCTGGCCACCCACGCTGACGGTAAAGAAGGTACGGCCGTGGAAGCCCTGGTGGAAGGCGATGATCTGGGTCTTGTGGGCCCCGAACTTCTCGATGGCGTAGCGGCGGGCCAGCTTGAGGGCCGCTTCGTTCGCTTCGGCGCCGGAGTTGCAGAAATAGACCTTCTCGGCGAAGGTGGCGGCGACCAGTTTCTTGGCCAGGCGCAGGGCCGGCTCGTTGGTCATCACGTTGGAGAGGTGCCACAGCTTCTCACCCTGGGATTTCAGGGCCTCGACCAGTTTGGGATGGCAATGGCCCAGACCATTGACCGCGATCCCGCCCGCGAAATCCACATACTCGCGGCCTTCCTGATCCCAGACACGTGACCCCTCGCCGCGCACCGGGATGATTTTGGCCGGCGCATAGTTGGGAACCATCACTTCATCAAACACTTCACGTGTCACTGCCAACAACTCTGACATATTGCTCTCCTGCTATCTCGCGGCAGAATAATCCACCGCCCAAAAGTTAAATCCGTGTAAACGTGGCGGAATTATCACAGAAAAAAAGTAAAAAGTCTGTAACTTAACCGCCTATAAGGAACAATGTTCGATTGCCTTTGAGATTTTAGGCAACCGCATTGCATAACGGCTCAGGGGGTGTTGGCAAGAGATAATTTGGACAGGGAGGAGGGTGAATAAAGTCTCAGGGAAATTTTTTTTTGCCTCATGACGGTTTTGAGACAGACATCGCAATTTTTTTCAGGAAACGGCCAAAAAGTTGGCCAGCAACTGGTGCCCCTGTTCGCTCAAGATGCTTTCCGGATGGAACTGCACTCCCTCCAGCGCCAGTGTTTTATGCCGCAGCCCCATGATCTCGTCCTGGCTGCCGTCGGCATGTTCGCTCCAGGCGGTGACCTCGAAACAGTCGGGCAGCGACGCCGCCTCCACCACCAGAGAATGATAGCGGGTCACCCGCAGCGGGTTGTTGAGCCCCTTGAACACCCCCTCCCCTTTGTGACGGATGAGAGAAGTCTTGCCGTGCATCACCTGACGGGCACGCACCACCCGGGCACCAAAGGCCTGTGCCAGCGACTGATGGCCGAGACAGACACCGAGGATGGGGATCTCGCCGGCAAAACGGGAGATGGCGGCCAAAGAGATGCCCGCCTCGTTTGGCGTGCAGGGGCCGGGAGAGATCACCAGATGACGGGGGGCAAGCCGGGCTATCTCCTCCAGGCTCAGCTCATCGTTGCGCCTGACCACCACCTCTTGCCCCAGAGCGCCGAAGTATTGCACCAGGTTCCAGGTAAAGGAGTCGTAGTTGTCGATGAGTAGCAGCATGCAAACACCCTGGGAATAAGACAGAGACGGTGATCGGACAACCCGTTGCGAGCGCGGGCAGACAAACGCCGCGCATTCTGGCATGTCTCTTTGCGTTAATAAACCGGCGATCACCTCACCTGCTGTGCAGTCTGTTCGCTCTTCAATGGCGATCCGGGCCTGTCGACCCCACCCGGCGGTGGGCCTGTCCCCGACCGAGCAGCATCAGCCGCTCCATGTCAGGATGGCTAGGTAAAAGAGACGGGAGGCGACCGGGAAAAGGGCACAGGACGTGACAGGCAAATGGGAAGGAGTCACCTTGGCAAGGGCAGGCAACGGACCTCAGCGGTCCAGATAGCGGCCCTGTTCCAGTTCCCGTTCCCGCTGGCACTCGGCCAGATAGATGGCAGCCGCGATGGCCGGGGTCTTGTGGTGCTTGTCGATGGCGTTGGAGACCATCAACTGCAAGGTATTGAGGCTCTTGGCCTTGCGAAACTTGCGCAGCCAGTGACCCTTGTCACCCAACTCTTCACTCAGGGTTTGTGATTCGACAGACATGCTTTCTCTTGGGGCAAAGCCCGTGTTTGACATTGGGGAGGTTGCGACAAACCGGAAGGTGTAAAACAAAGAAAGCCAGGCATCCACCCAGCTCTCTTCTACTACACCTTCCCAGTATGTCAGGCTCGAGGAACGAAGCCGACGACATCATATACGCTGATCAGGGTTTTTTCAGCCCTTTCACGCGCCTTTTGTGCGCCAGCCGCCAAAATGGCCTGCAGATGGGCCTCATCCTGACGCAGCTCGCGGAAGCGCGCCTGGATGGGTTCCAGCAAGGCGACCACGGCATCGGCCGTTTCACTCTTGAGGTGGCCGTACATCTTGCCTTCGAAGTGTTGCTCCAGCTCCGGGATGGAGCGGCCGGTCACACCGGACATCAGGGTCAGCAGATTGGAGACCCCCGGCTTGTTTTCAGGATCAAAACGCACCACGGCCGGCTCGTCGGAGTCGGTCATCGCCCGCTTGATCTTCTTGACGATCTGCTTGGGATCTTCCAGCAAGCCGATGAAGTTGGCCTCGTTGTCGTCGGACTTGGACATCTTCTTGGTCGGGTCCTGCAGGCTCATCACCCGGGCCCCTTCGGTCGGAATGAAGGGTTCCGGCAGGGTGAAGACTTCGCCATAGAGGTTGTTGAAGCGGGTGCAGATGTCGCGGGTCAGCTCCAGATGCTGCTTCTGGTCATTGCCAACCGGCACCTGATTAGCCTGATAAAGCAGAATGTCGGCCGCCATCAGCACCGGATAACCGAACAGGCCGACGTTGACGTTGTTCTCGAAACGGGCGGACTTGTCCTTGAACTGGGTCATGCGCGACAGCTCGCCCATCTGGGTGTAGCAGTTCAGGATCCAGCCGAGCTCGGCGTGCTGGGGCACGTGGGACTGGATGAAGACGGTGCTCTTGGCCGGGTCGATGCCCACCGCCAGATAGAGGGCGGCTGCGTCGAGGCACGCCTTGCGCAAGGCGGCCGGATCCTGGCGGGTGGTGATGGCGTGCAAATCGACGATGCAATAGAGGCAGTCGAAGTCATCCTGCATGCTGACCCACTGACGCAGGGCGCCCATGTAGTTGCCGATGGTCAGCTGGCCCGAGGGTTGGGCACCGCTCAATACGATTGGTTTAGTCATCAGAGTAGTAATCCTTGTTATCCGCCAGCCCGGTCTGGATCAGACCAGCAGGGCGTCGAGTTCGGCAAACTGCTCGCAAACCCAGTCGGGGCGGGAGTCTGCGATAGGGCGGCCATAGTTGTAGCCATAGGTGAGCCCCACCACCTTCATACCGGCGGCCTGGGCGGCCAGCACGTCATTTTCGGAATCCCCCACCATCAGGGTGCGGGACGGGCTGACACCCAGCTCGTGGCAGGCGTGCAGCAGCGGCTCCGGGCTCGGCTTCTTCACGGGTACGCAGTTGCCCCCGAGCCAGAGTGCGAAACAGTCGCTGATGCCGAGGGCCTCCAGAATGGGCTGCACGAAGTGACTGGGTTTGTTGGTCACCACGGCCTGCTGGTAACCCAGCCCCTGCAGACGGCGCAGGCTCCGGGCCACTCCGTCATACATGGCCAGGCCTTCCAGCAGACAGGCCTGATAGTGACGGTCGAACAGGGGGCGGGCCTTGGCAAACTGCTCCGGGGCGTCGCGGTAATCGAGAGCCCGCTGGATCAGCTTGTCGGCGCCGTTGCCGACCCAGGTACGCACCACGGCCTCGTCGGCCTCGGCCAACCCCAGCTCCGCCAGGGTACGGTTGACCGCCAGCGCCAGTTGCGGGGCGCTGTCAATCAGCGTGCCATCCAGATCGAACAGCACCAGGTCAAGGGGGCGATCAGCGACGGACATGGGCAAGCTCCGCGCGCATCTGGTCGATCACCGCCTTGTAATCCGGCTTGCCGAAGATGGCAGAGCCCGCCACGAACATGTCGGCACCCGCCTCGGCAATCTCGCGAATGTTGTCGACCTTGACCCCACCATCGATTTCCAGGCGAATGTCGCGGCCGCTCTCGTCGATCAGGCGGCGCACCTGGCGCAGCTTGTCGAGGGTGCCGGGGATGAAGCTCTGACCGCCAAAGCCCGGGTTGACAGACATCAGCAGGATCACGTCCAGCTTGTCCATCACGTACTCCAGGCAGCTGAGCGGGGTCGCGGGGTTCAGCACCAGACCGGCCTGGCAACCCTGCTCCTTGATGAGGCCCAGGGTGCGATCCACGTGATCGGAGGCTTCCGGGTGGAAGGTGATCAGGCTGGCACCGGCCTTGGCAAAATCAGGCACGATGCGATCCACCGGCTTGACCATCAGGTGCACGTCGATGAGCGCTTCGATGCCGTAATCGCGCAGCGCCTGACAGACCATGGGGCCTATGGTCAGGTTGGGGACATAATGGTTGTCCATCACATCGAAATGGACCACGTCGGCCCCGGCGGCCAGCACCTTGGCCACATCCTCACCCAGACGGGCAAAGTCGGCGGAGAGGATAGAGGGGGCAATCAGAAAGTCTTTCATCAGCGTCATCCATTGGCAGCGTGGCAGAAAAAACGGCGCAATTTTATCGTAAAAGGGCGATGAAAACGACCCGCATCTACAGAACACGCCGCTCCGGCACCATGGCTGGCACACGATGCCAGGCGCGGCTCACGGAATGCCAGCGGCAGCATCAGAAATGACAACGGCCCCCTCAGGGACCGTTGTTCACTCAGCTGGCGGCAACCAGCTCCGCCTCACCGGGATAATAGCCCTGTTCGGGCTCGATGCCGGGCGGATAGAGCGCCAGCAGCTCGGCCACCTTGTTGCGACCACCGCCGTTGCGGCTGATGGTACGCTTGACCAGGATCTCGTCGAGCCGGGCGCCACGATAGAGCTCGCGGGTCAACTCGATGTCATGGTTGCTGATGAGCACGGGCACCCCTTTATGGGCGGCGGTGTGGCGAGCCAGCCTGGCCAGCAGCGCCTGATCGTCCAGGGTGAAACCGCCTGCCGAATAGGTGGTGAAACTCGCCGTGGTGGAGAGGGGGGCATAGGGCGGATCGCAGTAGATCACCCAGTCTTCCTCTGCACGGGCCATGGCGTCGGCATAGCTTTCGCAGATGAACGTCGCCTTCTGCGCCTTCTCGGCAAAGGCCCACAGCTCTTTCTCCGGGAAGTAGGGTTTCTTGTAGGAACCGAAGGGAACGTTGAACCCCCCCTTCTTGTTGTAACGGCACAAGCCGTTGAAACCATGGCGATTCAAAAACAGGAACAACTGAGCCCGTTCAAACCCGGCAGCGGTCTGGTTGAACTGGGTACGCAGCCGATAATAGGCGGTCTTGTGGTTGTGCTCGGCCACGAACAGCTTGCGGGCCTCGCTGATGAAGCTGTCCGGCTGCTGCTTGAGGTGGTTGTAGAGGCCAATAAGATCCGGATTGATGTCGTTGAGCACATAAGCGTCGTAATCCGTGTTGAGAAACACGGATCCCGCCCCGACGAAGGGCTCCAGCAACACACGCCCGGCCGGCAAACGCTCGGCGATCTCTTCGACCAGGGAGTATTTTCCCCCGGCCCATTTTAAAAACGCGCGTGTTTTTTTCATGGAAGTCCGGTGTTGACAAGGCTATGCCCAAAAAAGGGGGGTGATTCTACCCCCTTCTTCGGGTGGCTGGCTATTGCTTCAATTCTTTTTGTATCTGGGCGAATGACTTGGGCCAGGGTTGTCCCTTGAGCAAGGCAGGCGACAGCTTGCGAATGGCCGCCTTGGCCTGGGCACTGCTGGCGTAGTCTCCCTGCACCACTACATACCAGGGACTGCCACGGAAACGGGTCTTGTAAACCCACACCTTGCCCGCCAAGCCATGCTCGGCCACAAAGCTGTCTACCGCCTTGGTGTTGCTCGCCCCCATCAACTGGATGCTGTAGTGATTCTTCGGCTTCTTGTTGAGAGTCGCCACCGGCGTCAACGCCACCTTGGCCGCTGGGGCCGCGACCGGCGCTGTCTGCGCGCCACTGGCCGGTTGAGCCTCTGTCCGGGCGGGGACACTGTTCGGGGCCGGATTCTTGACCTGGGCCGTCGTTCCGGTCGGGACCGCACGGGAACCGCTCCCCACCAGCTCATCCACCACGGCCGTGGGCAAGGCGCCGCTGACGTTCGGCTGGTTCATCAATTTCTCGACCACTTCGTCGGAGATGACGACCCGGCGCCCCTCATAGTTGGTTGACTCCGTGGTGACCGTCTCGCTCTCGACCTTCTTGGGCAAGGGCTTGGCATCGGACTGCCAATCGCGGGCAACCTGATTCCCTGACGGGATGGCAGTGGCGCCACTGCTCGTCTGAGTACTCAAGGCCCCGCTCGCCGCACCGACGTTCACAGGATCGCTTGAGACGGGATCGGGCAACGCCGTCCCCTGGGACGGTGCCTGGGCGGGGTCCTGGCCTGCATTGTCGAACAGGGGCAGATAGCTCAAGGCCAGCAACCCGCCCGCCACCAGGGCAAGCACGATCGCTATCTTCTTGACGGGCAACTCGGCCTGACGTTTCTTGGGCCTTCTGTCGGTCATGGTATCCTCCAGTAACTGCATGATGGCTGACGGATGTCCGCCCGCCCCATTCAGGATCTCTTCCACTTTCGGCTTGGGCAAGAGGGCTGTCGGGATCTTGAGCTCTTTGGCCTTCTCATACAAGAAGATACGTTGCTCAGGAGCGCTCAGTGGCGCGACTTCCAGCTCGAGGGCTGGCATGGCTCGTCCCTTGAGGAGCGCCTTCTGGTTGCGACACCAGGCGTCATCACCCGAGAGCAGGATGGCCAGTTTATGAGGAGATGCCAGGGTATCGTTGTGACGACAGAGCGCCCACAACTCCCCCACCAGCTCGGCAGGCAAGGTATCGGCACGTTCGATGATGAGCAGCAGTCTGGCAGGCTTGTCACCCACCATGCGAAAGAAGCTGTCCGCCAGGGCATCCTGCGCGTTGAACAGGGGACGTACCACTACCTGCTGCAGCAGCAACTGGCGCACATCCGCCATCTTCATGGACGGGCTGCCGATGAGGCTGGCCACCCGCACCGCATCGGGCAGTTGGGCAAGCAGCGACTCGCACAATGTGCCACGGCCACTGCCTGGCTTGCCGGAGAGAAAAACAAAGGGGTGGTTGAACTCGATCAGGTGCAGCAGCCGGTCAACCAACTGCCGCTGAGAAGGCAGTTTGAGCAATTTATTAGTGGTCACGACCAGACTCGATCACCGCCATCAATTGCTCGTCTGTCACATCGGCCACGACCTGGGCCTGTCCGATCCCGATCGGCAGCACCAGCCTCAGTTTGCCTTCCAGCACCTTCTTGTCACGGCGCATATGGCGAATGAAGGCGGCAAAATCCATATCGGACGGTGCCTTGACCGGCAAATCGGCGGCCAACAGCAGCTCGCGGACTCGTGCCACCTCTTTCGCCGTCATGTCGCCACGGGCCAGGGCCGTCTCGGCCGCCAGCATGGTTCCCGCCGCCACGGCTTCACCGTGCAGCCAGTTGCCATAACCCTTCTCCGCCTCGATGGCATGGCCGAAGGTATGTCCCAGGTTCAGCAAGGCGCGCACGCCGTGCTCGGTCTCGTCCTGACCGACCACATCGGCCTTGATCTCGCAGCAGCGGCGAATGGCATAGGAGAGTGCATCACCGTCGAGGCGCTGCAGGCGGGTCATGTTGGTTTCAAGCCAGGAGAAGAAGGCGGCATCCCAGATGATGCCGTATTTGATCACCTCGGCCATGCCGGCGGCAAATTCCCGGGCAGGCAGGGTCTTGAGGCAGTCGGTATCGATGATCACATGCTTGGGCTGATAGAAGGCACCCACCATGTTCTTGCCGAGGGGATGGTTGACGGCGGTCTTGCCGCCGACGGAAGAGTCAACCTGGGAGAGCAGCGTGGTAGGCACCTGAATAAACGGAATGCCTCGTTGGTAGCTTGCCGCAGCAAAGCCGACAACATCGCCTATCACACCGCCCCCCAGAGCGATCAGAGTGGTATCACGACCATGACTGGTTTCCAGCAGAGCAGACATGATCCGCTCGAAGGTCGCCAGGGTTTTGTAGGCCTCGCCATCGGGCAGGATCAGGTGTTCCACCTGAAAACCGGACAGCAACTGAATGACCTGTTCAAGATACAGGGGCGCGACCACGGTATTGGTCACTATCATGACCCGCTTGCCCTTGATCGTCTGCGCCAGTACCTCGGGGCGTTGCAGCAGACCGGCAGCTATCTCTATCGGGTAGCTGCGTTCACCCAGTTCGACCTTCAACCTTTCCATGGACGTCCTCTAATGAATTACATACCAATCAACTTGACGATTTGATTAGCGACAACTTTGGCACTCTGGTCATCCGTCTGGATGACAAAATCGGCAACCTCTTCGTACAGGGCGTTGCGCTCTTGCGCAAGACGCTCAAGCACTTCACGGGGCGGCTCTTCGGTTTGCAGCAAGGGACGACGCTTGTCTCTCTGGGTTCGCGCCAATTGCTTTTCAATGGTGGTTTCGAGGTAGACCACGATGCCGCGTGCGGAGAGTTTGTTGCGGGTTTCACGGCTCTTGATGGCACCGCCACCCGTTGCCAGCACGATACCCTGCTGTTCGGCGAGCTCACCGATCACCTTCTCTTCGCGGATCCGGAAGCCTTCTTCGCCTTCAACATCGAACACCCAGCCGATATCGGCACCACTGCGGCGCTCAATCTCATGATCTGAGTCGAAAAACTCCATGTGCAGTTGTTCTGCCAGATGTCTACCTATGGTGCTCTTGCCCGCACCCATGGGACCTATCAGGAAAATATTGCGTTTCTCAGCCATGTCTTTTCGTTAGTAATTACAAACTGTATGGCCCCGGTAAACACTCGACCGGGGTACCTATGAACCTTATCTTGCGTTGGATCAGGAGGGGGATTATCTCAGTAGAAACCAGGACTGGCAACCGCAGCCCTTACGCCCCAGCCTCATCGGGGCGTAAGGTTATATGTGTTTTACTCTCACAAGTAAAGTTTTCAGAGGGCGTCGGTCACTATCCTCGGGGTCACGAAGATCAGCAGTTCACGCTTCTTGTTTTCACTGGTGGTTTTCTTGAACAGATAGCCCAACCCGGGGATATCCCCCAGCAGCGGCACCTTACTGACATCGCTCTTGATGGTCTGTTGATAGATGCCGCCAAGCACCAGAGTTTCACCGTTGTTGACCAACACCTGGGTGGTGATGGACTGGGCGTTGATGGACACCGCATCCCCGGTTCCGGTCGGCACGGTTTCCCCCTTGGTATCCTGAGTCACGGTCAAGTCCAGGATCACCCTGTTGTCCGGGGTGATCTGCGGCGTGACCTTGAGGCTCAGTACCGCCTTCTTAAAGGTGACCGAGGTCGCCCCGCTGGAAGAGGACTCCACATAGGGGATCTCGGTCCCCTGCTCGATCAGGGCCGGCTTCTGGTTGGCCGTGGTGACACGCGGACTGGCGATGATCTCGGCCTTGCTCTCCTTTTCCAGAGCCGAGAGCTCAAGATCCAAAAGGGTGCCATTGGCAAGACGGGCAACCTGGAACGCCAGCGTGCCGGCCGCGTTGGTCACCGGCAGGTTGACGTTGAGTCTGTCTTCTACGTTGGGGCGAGTGATGGTGGAACTGCCATCATTGTTTCCGGCGCCATCATTACCCTCTATGGTGCCCGAGGTGCCGTTGCCATGACCGTCTGTCTTGGTCACCCCCCAGCGCACCCCCAGAGCCTCATCGAAACCATCATCAATGGTCACCATGCGCGCCTCGATAACCACCTGCTTGACCGGGATATCGAGGATATCCAGCATCCGCTTGACGTTGCTGATGACATCCGCCGTGTCCTTGACCACCAGCACGTTGGTACGTTCATCCACGCTGACCGCCCCTCTGGGGGAGAGCAGCTTGGTACTCTCGGAGGAGAGCAGGGCCGCCACTTCCGATGCCTTGGCATAGTTGATCTGCAGATACTCGGTGTAGAGGGGAGCGAGATCCGCCACCTGGTTGCGGCTCTCCATCTGCTGTTTCTCGCGAGCGGCAATCTCGTCCGCCGGCGCCACCAGCAGGATGTTGTTGTCCAGCCGTTTGTCCAGCCCTCTGACCTTGAGGATGATGTCCAGCGCCTGCTCCCAGGGCACGCCATCGAGACGCAGCGTGATGTTGCCGGAGACCGAGTCCGTGGTCACCAGATTCAGATTGTTGAAATCGGCGATGATCTGCAGCACGGTACGAACAGGAATATCCTGGAAGTTCAATGAGATGGGCTTGCCTTGGTACTGCTTCGCTGCCGTGGTGGCCACCCGTTTTTTCACCTCGATGATGAACATCTTGTCGGCCTGATCGTAACGGTAGTCAAATTGGCCGTTCACCGAGAGCTCGAACAGGGTGTCATTGCCCTGGCGGAACACCTCCACTTGGGAGACCGGGGTAGCAAAGTCCTGCACATTGATGAGGTTGAGCTGATCATCAGGCACCCGGGTACCGTGGAACTTGGCCAGCACTTTCTGACCACGGCTGCTGACATCCACCGCCGCCGAACTGTTGTCCAGCGTCACGAGGAATTCCCCCTGCCCCTCCTTGCCACGGCGAAAATCCACGCCCTTGACCGAGTTGAAGTAGGCGCCACCCATGTTTGCCTGAGGCACGGACAACACCGGCTTGCCGGGGGCAACGGGCGAAGGAGCCACAGTAGGTGTGGAAGCCATGGCCGGCTGAGCCTGATACTGGGACTGGTTCTGGGCAACTCGCTGGGTGTCAATCAGCGCAGATTGGGTCACCGGCTGGCTTCTGACGAGCGCAGACTGGCTGGCTGCAACAGGCGCCGCCGAGGAAGCGACCGGCTGCCCTGCCTTGTCTCCCAGCGCCACCAGCAATTTATTGCCCTGCTGATGGACCTGATAGGGGGTGAGCTGATCGAGGGCGATCTTGATGTCGAGCCCCTGCCCCTTCCCCTCCACCAGGAGGTTGTTCACCCCTTGCTGCTTGATGGGCAGGGGATTGACCGTCAGGGCACCGATGGCCCCGGGTACGTGCAGCAGAAGCTGATTGGGTTCATAGGTCAACCTGTCCGTAAAACCGCTGACCGGTTCGCTGAAGCTGAGCTCCAGCAGGAGTTGATCGGCCAGCAGGGGATTCACCTTGACCTCCTGCAACGCGGGTACTGCCCACACCTGAGTGCATCCGCCCAGCCACAGCAGCGCCACACCGGTCATCCTTCTTATTGTTGTTCTCATCTCTGCTCATCCCTGATCATAGTTTTGCGTCGAGATTGGCCATGGCCAGCTGGGTTTCTCGGGTGACCCAGCATCCTTTGCCATCCGGTACCGTCTCCATCAAGTCAACATGCGTGTTCGTTATCTTGATGACCCTGCCCTGATCCAGCCCCATGTGCTGGTTGAGCCCGACGCGCACGGCTTGCCCGTCCGGGGTTTTGATCAATGCCCACAACTGCCCCTGCTTGCCGATGGAGCCTTTCATGCTCAGGCTGGCAAGCGAGTAGCGTTCCAGCACCTCCTTTTCCCGATTGGCCACTATCTGGGCACAGTCCGGCTTGGCCTTGGCATCCAGCCTGGAACTGGTTTCCGGCTGGGGTGCAATGAACGGACTACGCTGATCGCTGCGTTGATAGACCATGGGAGAGAAGGGCTTTATCTCCGGCAAAGATTCGATCGGTACCGGCTTTCTGGCCTTGGTCTGTTTGACATACTCATCCATGTCCTCCTGTCCCCCACAGGCCGTCAACAGCAGCGCCGACAAGAGAAGTACGCCCGCTCTCATGCTCATGGCTTTTTCTCCACGGTTTTGCCGTTGTACTTGTAGGTCTTGGCCTGCATGGACATACCGATCAGCTCACCCCCCTTCCCCTGGCTGAGCTGGAAAGAATCCAGGATCACGATGCGCGGCAAAGCAGCCATGTCCGCCGTGAACTTGCCAAGTTCGTGATAGGTGCCCACGACCTCGATGCGCATGGGCAGCTCGGTGGAGAACTCGTGTTTCACCTCTGGCTCCCAGTTGATCCTGTTCAATGTCAAACCGTTGTCGGTGGCAATGAAGCTGATGTCATCCAGCAAACCGGCGACTTCGTGGGTGTTGGGCAGCTGTTTGAGCTGGGTGTCGACCAGATGTTCCAGCTGGACCATCTGCTTTCTGTATGCTTCCAGGTTCGCGGCCAGCATGGCCTTGCTCTCGAATTGTCCCTTGAGCTCGGTCTCTTTTGCGGCTTCACGACCCAGAGCGGCCAGGGAATTGGCAATCACGTAGTAATAGAGTGCCCCGCCAAGCAGAGCACAGCAGAAGAAGACAAAGATGCCCTTGGCGATCGGCGGCCAGCGGGCAATGTCATTGAGATCCAGGTCGTTGAGTTGTTGCAGGTTCATTTTTGCCCCTTAGCCGCGTTGGGTAGCGCCGTGGCAATCTGGAACATCATGGAGAACTGGCTCAGGGCGATGGGGGCCACCTCGGCCGTGAAAATGGTGCTGAGCTGGGATTGTGTCAGCCAGCCGGAACCGTCGATTCGGCGCATCATGCTGGCAACCCTGCCATAGGCTTCGGTCTTTCCCTTCACGTCTATCTTGTTGTTTTGCAGAGCAAGGCTATCAAGATACACCCCGTTGGGGACCAGCACCGGCAGCTGATTGAACAGACGCACAGGGATGTTGCGGCGCATCTGCAACTGCTCGATGAGTTGCATGCGGTCAATCAACTCCTTGCGCCGCTCCTTGAGAAGCCTGATCTCCCCAAGCTGGGTGTCCAGGGTTGCCATCTCCTGCTGCAACCGCTGATTGCGCTGCTGCTGGTAGCCGATCTGCTGCTGCACCAGCCAGTCTGCGGCAAAGGCGATGGCTGCCGTCCCCGCCAGGAACAGACCGAACAGGATACCGAATTGTTTCTTCTGACGCTGCGCCCGAGCCTGCCGCCAGGGTAGAAGGTTTATATTTGACATGGTGTGAAGCTCCTCAGTGCCAGCCCGAGCGCCGTCATGTACTTGGCCCCATGAGTCAGCCCCCCCTCTCCCTGCGGCTTGCCAAAGAGTGCAAAGGGATCGGGGTGCAGCACCTCGCAGTTGAGCTCGCTGCCGATTTGTCCGGCCAGCCCCGGCAACAGGCTCCCCCCTCCGGTCAACACCAGCCTGGAGAACTCCTTGTTCCCCGAAGAGCTGCAAAACAGCTGCACGTTGCGCCGTATCTGCAACACCAGGGTGCTGAGATGAGGCAACAGGACATCCACCTCATGATCCGCAGGCAAGGAGCCCTGGAGCTTGGCCAGTTCCGCTTCTTCCATACTCATGCTGTAAAAAGAGGCCAATGCCTGGCTGTATTGATCACCACCAAAATTCTGCAACCGAGAATAGATGACCTGGCCCCGTAGCAGGGCGGCGAAAGTCAGGGCGCTGGCACCGATGTCGACGATGCCAACCGGTTTCTCCGAGGTTTGCAGGTCGGGCAGGCAAGCCAGCACGGCGCGTCCGAGCGCATGGGCCCCCACATCCACCACCATGGTCGTCATGCCTGCCTCCGTCAGGGCACTGACCCGGCCACTGACGCTCTCGGTCCGCGCGGCACTGAGCAGGACCTCCTGACGCCCGTTGTCGCCCGCCATGCCGAGGATTTCAAAATCCAGGCTCACTTCATCAAGGGGAAAGGGGATGAGCTGCTCAGCCTCCAGGTGAACCTGGTTCTCCAGCTCGCTCTCGTTGATGTTGGTATCGACCTGAATGATCTTGGTGATGACGTTGGAACCGGTCACGGCCGTGGCCACGTTCTGGCAATCCCCTTGCACGAGCCGCTTGAGCGACTTGAGGGACTGACTGACCCGTTCAATGTCCTGAAGTTGATAGTCGACCAGCGTTCCTCTTGGCATGGGGATCTCGGCAACCGAGCCGAGGTGCACCTTGCCGGGACGTCCGCTGATGGTGACGGCCTTGATGGTTTGACTGCCAAAATCAATGCCCGCCATGGAGACGAGGGATCCCTTACTTAATAGCCCAAACATATACACATCCATGCGTTATTGGGTTTTCGGACTTATTGTAGGACAGCGCGTCATGATGTGACGGCTTAACTCAATATAATGCTCTATCTATCAATGTCATAAAGTTTGTGTCAAAAGTTGACGCCCCTCTCCTTTCGGCCTTGATTGCCGCCCCTTGGTAATTGTGCCCTGGAGTGCTACCCTCCCGCCTCTTCTCGGGGTCGCCTGTTTGCGGACAGGAAAACCTCGAATCCGCGAGGGTAAAAAGGCTATACTCTGCGCCCGTTGGCTAATTTTAAGACGATTGGTAGTTCTTCCATGCTGAAATGGCTCGTTCGCCTGTTTATTGTCATGATGCTGGGTGCTGTGCTGGGCGTTGCCAGCCTCATCGGCATCTACTTCTACATCAAGCCCCAGTTGCCGGACGTCAGCGCCCTGCGCGATGTCAAACTGGCTACCCCCATGAAGGTCTACAGCCGGGACGGGGAATTGATCTCCCAGTTTGGCGAAATTCGTCGCATCCCCCTGCGGCTGGACGAAATTCCCCAGTCCATGATCGATGCCGTACTCGCCACCGAAGATGCCCGCTTCTATGAGCACCCGGGCATAGACCCCATCGGCATCATCCGTGCCGCCACCGTCTGGGCCGTCTCCGGCCAGGCGCGTCAGGGCGCCAGTACCATTACCCAGCAGGTGGCCCGCAACTTCTTCCTGAGCAACGAGAAGACCCTGGTACGCAAGATCAAGGAAGTGTTCCTCGCCTGGCGCATCGAGCAGAACCTCTCCAAGGACGAGATCCTCACCCTCTATCTCAACAAGATCCCCCTCGGCTACCGGGCATTCGGGGTCGGCGCGGCCGCCCAGGTCTACTTCGGCAAGGAGGTCAAGGATCTGACCCTGGACGAGATCGCCATCATCGCGGGTCTCCCCAAGGCCCCCTCCATGCTGAACCCGATCCGCTCCCCGGAGCGCGCCTTCGCTCGCCGCAACGTTGTACTGGGTCGCATGCTGGAAACCGGCAAGATCACCCAGGCTCAGTATGACGAAGCCTCCAAGATGCCGATCAAGGCCCGTTTTCACGGTGCCGAAACTACGCTGAACGCCCCCTATCTGAGCGAGATGGTGCGCCAGAAGATGGTGGAGCAGTTTGGTGAAGATGCCTACACCATGGGGCTGCACGTCTACACCACCGTCACCGCCAAGCGTCAGCGCGCCGCCCATCAGGCGCTGCTGGACGGTGTCTTCGACTACGACACCCGCCACGGCTACCGTGGCCCGACCGCCTTGCTGTGGAAAGCCGGTGAAACGGCCTGGGACTACGAGCAGATCATGGCCCATCTGGCCAAGCAGCCGACCTATCAGCCCCTGATGGCCGCCGTGGTCACCCAGCTCGGCGACAAGAGCGCCACCCTGGTGCTCAAGAATGGCAAACAGGCCGAACTGGGCTGGAATGGCATCAAGTGGGCGCGTGCCTTCATCACCGACGATCGCCAGGGCTTTGCCCCGAAATCGGCGCGGGATGTACTCAAAGTCGGCGCCCAGATCTGGGTCAGGGAGAAGGGGGAAGAGTTACTGCTCTCCCAGATCCCCGACGTCAACGCCGCCCTGGTGGCCATGAACCCGCAAGACGGCGCCATCGAGGCCCTGGTCGGCGGCTTCAGCTTCGAGCTCTCCAAGTTCAACCGGGTCGATCAGGCCCGTCGTCAGGTCGGCTCCAACATCAAGCCTTTCCTCTATGCCACCGCGCTGGAGCAGGGCTATACCCTGGCGTCCCTCATCAACGATGCACCGATCAACCAGTGGGATCCTGCCAAGGGCCCCATGTGGCAGCCCAAGAACTCGCCCGCCATCTATGAAGGGCCGACCACATTGCGCCTCGGCCTTGCCAAGTCCAAGAACGTGATGTCGGTCCGGCTGATGCGCGCCATCGGGCTGGATACCTATATCGACGGCCTGACCCGCTTCGGCTTCGCCCGTGATCACATTTCCGCCAACGAATCCCTGGCGCTGGGTGCGGCGGAGTTTACCCCGCTGGAAGTGGTGCGCGGCTACTCGGTGCTGGCCAATGGCGGCTTCCAGGTCACCCCCTACTTCATCACCGAGGTGACCGACAGCTTCGGCACCCCCCTGTTTGAGGCCAACCCGGCCGCCGCCTGCCGCGACTGCGGCGTGCTGGCCGCCGCCGGTCTCGACAGCGCGGATGCCTATGCCAATACCACGGCAGACTGGAAGGCCCAGTGCCCCATCGATCCTGTCGTGCCCAACAACATGGCACCGCAGACCATCAGTGCCCAGAGCGCCTTCCTCATCACCGACACCCTGACCACCGCCATCTGGGGTGGCAATGGCTGGCGTGGTACCGGCTGGCGGGCAGCCCGTGACCTCAAGCGTCACGACATCTCGGGCAAGACGGGGACCACCAACGAATCCCGGGATGCCTGGTTCTCCGGCTATACCCCGAATCTGGTGGCCACCTCCTGGATCGGTTTTGACAACCACCAGCGCGGTCTGGGCCGGGCCGAGTTTGGCGGTGGTGCCGCCCAGCCCATCTGGATTGACTTCATGAAGACGGCTCTGCAACAGGTGCCCGAGCGCAAGATGCCGGTCCCCGAAGGGATCATGCAGGTCCGCATCGATCGTGAAACCGGTCTGCTGACCAATCGCGCCGATGGCAGTACCACGGAGGAGTTCTTCAAGGAGGGCACAGAGCCCACCCGCTACGCGAGCCAGATCTCCGATGGCAACCAGGTGTATGGCGGTGACGATGCGACCACAGACGGTCCCGTCTCCACCGACGACATCTTCTAGGTCCCCCTGGAAACAACAAAAACCGGCGCCCAGGCGCCGGTTTTTGTTTCGGGATGACGAGCGGGCTGCGTCAGCCCAGCAGGGCTTTCATCAGACTCGAGATGCGGGCCGCCAGCTCATTGAAGCAGGGGCGGCGCACCGAGTAGTGACGATAGAGCAGGGAGATGGTGCGCCCCGGCACGGGGTTGATTACCGGGCGATAACTGACGCCCCCCTCCTCCGGGTTGGCGGGCACGGCGAGCCTGGGCACCAGCGTCATGCCGCTGCCAGCGGCGACCATGTTGCGCAAGGTCTCCAGACTGGTGCCCTTGAAGCGCTGATCCTCACCGATGCCCGCGGCAAAACAGAAACCCATCGCCTGATCCCGCAGGCAGTGACCGTCGGCCAGCATCAGCAATTTCTTGCCCTTGAGATTGTGCAGGGGCACCGCCTTGGCGCTCGCCTCCGGGTGATGCTGGGGCACGGCCAGCCACATGGGCTCCTGATAGAGGGGGATGGCGCCAAACCCCTCCATCCCTTCCAGCTCCGCCAGCACGAGGCAATCCAGCTCCCCCTCCTCCAGCCGCTTGAGCAGCACTTGGGTCTGATCTTCGTAGAGGTAGAACTCCAGCTTGGGGAAGTGTTCACGCAGATCCTGGATGATGTGGGGCAACAGGTAGGGGCCCACGGTGGGAATGAAACCGATGTGGATCTCGCCGGACATGGGCTCGGCGAAGTGCTGGCCTATGCTCTTGAGCTCTCGCGCCTCTTTGAGCACCTTGCGCGCCTGACGGGCCATGGCATCGCCGGCGGGCGTGAACAGCACCTTGCGGGAGGTGCGCTCGATGAGGATCACTCCCAGTTCATCTTCCAGCTTGCGCAGCTGGCCACTCAGGGTCGGCTGGCTGACAAAGCAGCGCTCCGCTGCCTTGCGAAAGTGTTTCTCCTCTTCCAGCGCTACCAGATATTCGAGATCGCGAAGGTTCATAGGTACTGCATCCTGCCGTTCAATGAGGCCGATAGCATGCACAAGAACGGTGCGGGGGACAAGGGAGGCGCGCAGACGGGTCTGCCCTCTCCCTCTCCTTTGACAAGCCGCAGGCGATGGGCGAGAGACTCACCCCATCAGGGAGGTGATGTGATCCGCGAACGCCGCTGGCTCTCCCAGATAGGAGGAGACAGGCAGCGCAACGACGCGCTCCCCTTGCATCAATCCCAGGGTCGGGAACCCCTGCCCGCCGAGCCGGCGCAGCCACGCCTGGCTTGTGGCCAGATGGCCCACAAGATCGACCCGACCAAAGGCCAGGGCGAATGCCTCCGGTGTCAGCTCCTGCTCCCGTGCGAGCGCCGCCAGCCGTGTCGGGGAACCGACCCATTCCCCATCCCGGTAGTGGGTCTCCTGGATGCGGTGCAACAAGGCAAGGCCGTCGCCGCCAAGCTCGTTCACCGCCAGAACGGCGCGAATGGGCGGCTCGGAGTCGAGGAGCAGCGACTCGTTGAGCAGAAGCTCGTTGAAGTAGCGCTCACCAAAGCGCTGTCCGGTGAGGGCATGGATGCGCTCGTCATGGGGGCGCACATAGTCCCGCAGGGGCTGTCCCATGGCCTGGCGCCTGGCGCCCATCCAGAGGCCCCCCCCATGCAGTTCGATGCGAAGGCCCGGGATCTCGGCAGCGGCTTTCAGCAGGGGGGCGGCGCCATAGCACCAACCACAGAGGGGGTCATAGACATAATGGAGGGTTGTTTGCGCTTCGTTCATCATCATTCTCGCTTCAATGCTGGATAAAAAACCGGGCCCTCGGGCCCGGAAAAAAACACAGGGATGTAGGCGTCAGGGAGTTACCACTCCATCTCGCCGGTATTGACCTTGGCACCGATGGCCAGGCCATCATCGACCGGCAGGGAGGGGTAAGCCTTCTTCAGCGCTTCAATCAGCTGGCCGGAGTGCTTGGTCTTGGCCAGCTCCTGCTCAAAGCGCTGCACGTAGTCACGGGTGAAGGTCACGGCTTCGGTACCCTTGGGCGCAGTCCCCAGGAAGTGACCCGGCACCACGCGCTCAGGTTTCAGCGCCAGCAGATTGTTCAGCGCCTTGACCCAGTGGCTGCGAGCGGCCTTGGACTGGCTGTCCGCCATCCAGACGTGTACACCGCTGTAGACCGGCACACCACCAAAGGCCGTCTTGATGGAAGGGGCCCAGAGGTAGGCATTCGGGGTGTTCATCTCTTTGATGTCAATCTTCTCGCCATCCAGCGTCAGGTGGCTGGCCGTCATCACTTGCGGCACGGTCAGGCTCTTGGGTGCATCCTTGCCCAGGATCGGGCCCCAGTAGCTCAGCTTGGCATCCTTGGTCTGCTTGATATGGTCGACCACATGCTGGTCGGCCAGCACCTTGACATCCGGGAACGCAGCCATGACGGGTTCCAGACCGAAGTAGAAGTCGGGGTCACCAGCACTGATATAGACAGTGGTCAGCTTCTTGCCGCTCTTCTTGATCATGTCCACCAGCGCCTGACCATGTTGCACATCGAACTGGGCATCGATCAGGATGGCCTCTTTGTCACCGGTTACCAGTGAGGAGGAGACGGGGAAGATGGCCTTCTCGCCGGGGTTGTAGACGGTCACGGTCAGGGGGGCCGCCAGGGCGGAACCCGTCATCAGGAGGCTGGTCAGGGTCAGGGTACGCAGTGTGTTGTTCATCAGATAACGCTCATCGGTGTGGATTAATGGAATGAGCGCAGTTTATTGCATTACCATCGATACAAATACCGCATAATGGGCGCATCACTGTTGCACAAATCGAGCATATAGGGGCACAAGATGGATAGGCTGACCGCATTGCGGGTCTTTGTCTGCGTAGTGGAACAGGGCAGCCTGAGCGGCGCCGGGGAGAAACTGGAGATGTCCCGCGCCATGGTGTCGCGCTACCTGGCCGAGCTGGAACGCTGGATGGGGGCCAGATTGCTGCACCGCACCACCCGCCGGCTGAGCCTGACCGGGCCGGGAGAAGAGGCGCTGAACCGGGCCAGAGCCATGCTGGCCCTGGGGGAAGAGATGGAACACCTGGCCATCCGCCATGACGAGGCCCCCAAGGGGCAACTGCGCATCACCTGCAGCTACTCTCTCTCCGAAGCCCTGCTGGTCGGGGCGGCGAACGACTACCTGGCCCGTTACCCCGGCACGGCGATCGACATCCTGCTGCTGGACCGGACGGTCAATCTGGTGGAGGAGCGAATCGATCTCGCCCTGCGCATCACCAACGACCTCGATCCCAACCTGGTGGCCCGCAGGCTCGGCACCTGCCACTCGGTGGTGTGCGCCAGCCCCGCCTACCTGGCCCGCCATGCCCTGCCGCAGCAGGTGCAGGATCTGGCACTGCACAACTGCCTCACCTACACCTATTTCGGCAAGAGCCTGTGGGAGTTTCTGGGGCCCGATGGTCCCGAATCCGTCCCGGTGAGCGGCAACCTCAGCGCCAACATCTCCAACCTGCTGCTGGCCGCCACCCTGGACGGGGCGGGGATCAGCCTGCAACCCGCCTACTCGGTTCACCCCCATCTGGCAAGCGGCGCTCTGGTCCCCCTGCTCACCCCGTGGCAGCCCAAGCGCCTCGGCGTCTATGCCGTTTATGGCACCCGCAAACAGATGTCCCCCCTGCTGCGCAGCTTCCTCGACTTTCTCGTGGAGCGGATGGCGGACGATCCCCTGTGGCAGGAAGCCCCTCCCTCTCTCTGATCCCTGCGAGCCGCACAAAAAAGGGGCCTCGCGGCCCCTCTTTGCTCCATCCTGTGCCCGGTCAGGCTTCGAAACCGAATGCCTTGACCGGGGTCTCTCCCTCCTCGGCCTCCTGATCCTCCAGATAGATGTCGTGATAGGCGGCATAGATGGAGTAGTTGATGGCAGGCAGCACCACCAGCAGGCCCACCAGCATCAGGAGTGCGCCAAAGAAGATCAGCACGGCCCCGAGCAGCCCCCACCAGAGGAAGGGCCACATGTTGCGCAGACATCCCTTGAAGCTGAGCCTGGCTGCCTGCCAGACCCCGACCTGATGGAAGAGGATAAGGGCGGGGGCGAAGGTGATGGCCATCAGCACGGGAACGAACAGTGCCAATCCCACCAGGGCGCAGACGAGGAAGCCCTGTGCCTGCTCCGGGGTCAGCGCCAGGGAGCCCGGATCCGCGGACAACAGGCCGGTGAGTCCCCACTGGTGCAGCAGGAACACGCAGATCATCAGGA
>SKEK01000275.1_pt1 | contig 31139 bp, 31 predicted proteins | sample 4826761 | NCBI WGS metagenome assembly SKEK01 (sample SAMN11008811, study PRJNA524170) | human gut metagenome | biome: Human fecal sample; material: Feces; isolation source: fecal sample from pouch patient p32 | host: Homo sapiens | place: Israel: Tel-Aviv | collected 2015-10-13 | reverse complement strand
ACTCTTCATTCAAATATATTTAAAGTCCTAAGACTTACGTTTACACCATTTATTGGTTTGCCATTTCTGGCATTTTGTTATTTTCATAACTTCTGACTATTTTCTCTATTCGGTTGTTAATGTCCTTATCTTTTAACTTTCGTCTGCGGTGTTTCCCGCTGACAAAAATAATAGTACCATAATTTTTAAACTTCGTCAACTACTTTTTTTATTTTTTTAATTTTTTTTTCATTTTTTTTATTAGACATAAAAAAAAGATAGAAAGTTTAAGATTTTCTATCTTTAAATTTTTTTCATTTTATTTTCTTAAATCATCAACAAGTTTTGTTTTTTCACTTGTCTTCTCATCTTTTAATTTTATAATTTTAGCAGGATTTCCTGCTACTACTGCACCTTCAGGAACGTCTTGTAATACAATAGCTCCTGCCGCTACCACTGCACCTTTTCCAACTCTTACACCCTCTATAACAACTGCATTAGCACCTATCATAACATCATCTTCTATCACAACTGGTTGAGCTGATGGCGGTTCTATTACTCCAGCTAAAACTGTTCCAGCACCTATATGACATCTTTTTCCTACAATAGCTCTTCCACCTAACACCACGTTCATGTCTATCATAGTTCCTTCTCCAATTTCTGCTCCTATATTTATTACAGCACCCATCATTATAACAGCATTGTCACCTATTTTTACTTTATCTCTTATTATAGCACCTGGTTCAATTCTTGCATTTATATTTTTAGTATCAAGAAGTGGAACACCAGAATTTCTAGCAATATTTTCTACAAAATAGTTTATTATACTTTTTTTATTTTTTTCTATTACTTCTTCAATATCTTTCCAATCTCCGATTAAAATACTTCCCTCTTCACCTTTAAAAACAAAAATATTTTCATTTTTAAAATCTACAATTCCATTTATATAAGCTTTAGTTAAAGTTTTCTTTTGTGAATTTTTTATAAAATTTATTAACTCTTCAGCTGTTTCTAGTCTCACTTTATACCACTCTCCTAATTAAAGATATCTTTCATTGTATACAATCTAGGTTGCTTACCTATAATAAAATCAGCACATTTCAACGCACCAACTGCAAATATTTTTTTCGATAAAGCCTTGTGAGATATCTCTATAATCTCATCTTCTCCTGCAAAAATGACTGTATGTTCTCCTACAATCGTTCCACCTCTTATTGCATGAATTCCAATCTCTTTCTTTTCTCTTTTAGCCATCCCTTCTCTTCCATAAACAACATTGTATTTCTCGTGCAAAGATTTTTGGATTGTTTCTAAAAGAGTAATCGCAGTTCCACTAGGTGAATCTATTTTCTTATTATGATGTTTTTCAATTATTTCTATATCAAAATTTTCTTCTAACTTTGGAACTAATTTTTCCAATACACTATTTATAGCATTTATACCTAAAGAAGTATTCGAGGATAATAATATCGGTATTTTCTTCGAAGCTTCTACAATTTTTTCTAAAGTTTCACCACTATAACCTGTTGTTGCTATTACTAAAGGATAATTTCTCTCTACACATCTATCTAATAAATCATTTAATTTACTAAAATGTGAAAAATCTACAACAACATCTATTTTTTCATTTATATTTATTTCTTCAATCCTATCTACAAAAGCGACTATTTTATCATCACCAATATCTCGAATAGTTTTTCCCATTGTTCCCGTTCCATGCATAGCTATTCTCAAACTACTTCACCTACTTCTTCTAATTCTTTTTTTAATATAGCTATATTTTTCTCTTCCATATCACCTAAAGGTAAACGACATTTTCCAACACCTTTTCCTAAAATATTCATTGCTTCTTTTACTGGAATAGGATTAACTTCTAAAAATAGAGATTTAACCAATCCATTATATTTTAATTGTAGTCTTTGAGCTTCTTTTACATCACCATTAAAAAAATTTTCAACCATATTATGAACTACCTTAGGCTCTATATTAGCTAAAACCGAGACTGTTCCAACAGCACCTATTGACATCAAAGGAATAGTTATATCATCATTTCCTGAATATAACGCTAACTCTGGAACTAATCTTGCAACTTCACACGCATAAGATATATCTCCACTAGCTTCTTTTAAAGCTACTATATTTTTATGTTTAGCTAATTTTTTCAACAAATTAATCGATAAATTAACTCCTGTTCTTCCAGGAACGTTATATAACATTATAGGAAGATTCACAAACTCAGCTATAGAAACAAAATGTTTATATATTCCATCTTCATTTCCTTTATTATAATAAGGAGTTACTAACAATAGTCCATCAACACCTAACTTTTCATACTTTTTAGACATTTCAATTGCTTGGATTGTATTGTTACTACCTGCTCCAACTATTATAGGTAGTCTCTTTTTATTTACTTCTAGTACAGTTTCTACAATTTTAACTTTTTCATCATCCGTAAGTGTACTTGCTTCCCCTGTTGTTCCTAAAATTATAAGAGCATCTGTATTATTTTCACAATGATATTCTACTAATTCTGATACTTTTAAATAATTCACACTCATATCTTCGTTAAATGGTGTAATTAGTGCTACTCCTGATCCTTTAAACATTGGCTACCCTCCATTACTAAGTTGTGATTAAATAGCTTTATCCACTATCTTCCTTTTATCTTATCTTCTATAGATAAAAATTTCAATTCATTTTTTATTTTTTCTATTTATTCGACTATATAAGTTCCTTTTTCACTTCCTAAACTTTCACCTACAAAAATTGGTACTTTATATTTTTTCCCTATTACTACTGCCTTTGTTTCCATTACTTTAGCTCCATTTTTTGACATTTTTTCCATATCATCGTAAGATATTTTTTCAATTTTAGTAGCTAAATTATTTTTTCTTGGATCATCTGTATAAACTCCATCTACATCTGTATAAATTCTACATTCACAACCTAAAACTCCAGCTAAAGCTACCGCTGTTGTATCTGAACCACCTCTTCCTAAAGTTGTTATATCTCCACTGTCATTAATTCCTTGAAATCCAGCTACTATAACTACTTTCTGTTCTTTCAATTGTTTTTCTAAAAAATTTTTATCTATACTTATAATCTCACTATTTCCATATTCTCCAACTGTTCTTAGTCCTATTTGATATCCTGTATAAGATGTAGCATCACACCCTATAGAGTTTAAAGCTATTGATAATAATGCTGCACTTTGTTGTTCACCTGTACTTATTAGCATATCTATCTCTCTTTTATTAGGAGTTCTAGCTAAAGAATAAGCTTTTTTTAATAATTCGTCTGTTGTTTTTCCCATTGCTGAAACTACTATAATTATTTCATCAATTTTTTCTTTTAATTCTTTTATATAATCAGCTATTTTAGATATTTTTTCTAAAGTCGCTACTGAACTTCCACCATACTTCAATACTACTCTCATATAAATTCACCTCTTACTTTATTTTCTATATTTTACTTCTTTTAAATATGATTTTTAATTTATCAATTTTTTATTTTTTTTGTTCATTATTTTTATAATAAATATTTATTTTTTAATAATTTATAATTTAATAAAAGTTCATATATTATGAATTTTTATTTTTTATATTTGTTTTTATAAAAAAATAATACTATCATTAATTAATTATTTATACAGGAGGTAACTATGAATTTCTTATTAAACGAAGTTATAAAATATAGAAGAGACCTACATCAAATACCCGAAGTAGGCTTCAAAGAGTTTAAAACTCAAAAGTATATAATAAATACACTAAAAAGTATGGGATATTCTCCAAATACAATTTGTGAAACTGGTGTTTATATCTATATTCCAGGGATAAAAAAAGAGTGCATTGCCTTTAGAGCTGATATAGATGCACTTGCAATTCAAGAGGAAAATAATTGTACATTTTCTTCAAAACACTCTGGTTTTATGCACGCTTGTGGACATGATGGTCATACAGCTGCTCTTTTAGCCTTTGCTAAATATCTAACAACAACAGAGCAAAATTATAGTATTTTATTAATATTTCAACCTGCCGAAGAAGGTCCAGGTGGAGCTAAATTTATATGCGAGACTGGAATTTTGGAAAAATTCCATGTTAAAGAGATATACTCTTTTCACTTATTTCCAGATTTAGAAGAAGGAACTATTTCAACTAAAGCTGGACCTTTCTTTGCACAAGCTACGGAATTTGATTGTAAGGTTGTTGGTAAGGGAGGTCATGGAGGAATGCCTCAAAAAACAAATGATCCCCTTATACCTTTTACTAAAATTATAGATTCTTATCAGAGTATAATTTCTAGAAATCTTTCTCCCTTTAATGCAGGCGTTATAACAGTTGGTAAAATAAGTGGTGGAACAGCTCGAAATATAATATCTAACTCTATAGATTTTTATGGTACAATTAGAGCATATTCTCAAGAGGATACTGAACTAATAATAAAAAGAATGAAAGAAATACATAACGGAATAGAAATAGCTTTTGACATTAAAGTGATAGATGAATTTAGAGTTCTTTATCCACCAGTTATAAATGATAATATTCTTTATAATAATTTTTTAAAAATTTCTCAAGACTTTAATTTTATTCAGGGCGAAACCTTAGCTTTAGCTGAAGATTTTGCTTTTTATCAAGAAAAAGTTCCTGGGATATTTTTTCTATTAGGTACTAGAAATAAAGAACAAAATTTTATTTCACCGTTACATAGTTCTTCTTTTAATTTTGATGAAAAAGTTCTTCTTGAAGGAGTTAAACTTTTCGCAAAACTTTTGGAGGATAGAAATGAAATACAAAATGATTGTTACTGATCTTGATGATACACTTTTAAATTCACAAGGAAAAGTCTCTGATAAAGATAAAGAATCTATAATGAAAGCACAAGAAAATGGAGTTATATTCGTTCTTGCTTCTGGAAGACCAACGTATGCAATGAGAGACTTAGCACAAGAATTAAAATTAGATAAATTCGGCAGCTTTATTCTTTCTTATAATGGCTCTATTATAACTAATTGTAAAACTGGCAAGAATATTTTAGAAGAAACTCTCACTAAAGATGAAATTCATCTTCTCTATGATTTTAGTAAAAATAATAATGTGGAAATAATAACTTATTTAGATGACTCAATTATTTCTGAAGATTATAGCTCATATATTGAAGTTGAGGTTGAATTAACTAAAATGCCTTTTGAAAAAGTTAAAAATTTTAAAGCTGTCGTTGATAAAGATTGTGTTAAATGTATTATGTTAGAAGAGCCGGAATATTTAAAACAAGTAGAAAAAAAATTAAATAGTGAACTTGGAAATCAATTTTCTATTGCTATATCAAAACCTTTTTTCTTAGAAGTTACTAAATTAGGTGTTGATAAAGGTAGTTCACTTCTAAAATTAGCTAATAAATTAGGAATACAACAAGATGAAATAATTGTTGTTGGGGATTCTTATAATGATATTCCAATGCTTAAAGTAGCTGGTATGCCTACTTGTGTTGAAAATGCAAAGCCAGAAATAAAAAACATCTGTAAATTTATTTCAACTTCTAATAATAATAACGGAATGACAAAAATTATAGAAAATTTAATATTCAAAAAGTAAAGTGGTTAGCCACTTTACTTTTTTATAAAAATATTTTGATTATAAAAATAATTGACATATAAAGTTTATTGTGTTAATATTTTTATATCAAATTTTTGGAGGTAGTTTATGCAAGTTTTTATTCATCATATATATGAATTTGAAAAAGGAATAAGAAATCTTATTTTACATACTATTTCTGAAGACTTATTAAGTTTTGTAGAAAATAGATTAAATTCAAAAAATATATCTTATAAAATATATAAAATAAAAAATGGAAGATACAATGTCTTTTTTGGAGATGCTTCTTGTATTAACGTTATAAAAAAAATTAACAAATCTAACTTATCTGAATATTCACCTGAAGAAGATTTTATTCTCGGTATTATGTTAGGATATGATCGAAAAAAACAATGTGATAGATATATACAATTTAAAAATAAAGAAAATATCAAGGTTTCATAAAAAGGGGAGGTAAAGAAATGATTGCTATTGTTGGTGGCCTAAAAAGAGGAGAACGAGAATATTTAGAATTATTAAAATCTTATAATTTAAAAGGAAAAGTTTATAATACTCAATGTCCAAATTTTTGTAAAAAAATTAAAAATTGTGAAATGTGCATAATTTTTACTAACTTAGTTAGTCATAATCTTTTGAATAATTGTAATAAAGTTTGTAAAACTCAAAATATACCAATTGTTCACTTAAACAATAACAGTATCTCAAAACTTAAAGAAAACTTAGATAAAATGTATAAATAAAAAAGATTGCATTAAATATGCAATCTTTTTTTTATAAATACAAGCCAACTTAAAATTCTTTTATTTTTTAAAAGAATCAATATTAAAAAATATATAATTCCATATAATACAGGAATTATTAATAAAGTCATTAAATTTCCAAACTCTCTGATATATCCAATTTTTAAATAAATACCATAAGATATTATGACTCCTACAAAAACTGTTAAAACCCTGTCTTTTGTTAAAATTTTATAATCAACATATAATTTTTTCATTTTACCAATTTTAATTAATGCAACTATTACTTCAGTAATTAATGTTGCTAATGCTGCTCCATTTCTTAAATAAGCTGGAATCAAAAAATAGTTTAACCCTATATTTAAAAATACTCCAAATATAGAAATTATCAATATATCTTTTTCCAAATCATTTGGTAACATAACCTGTCCACCAATAAAAGTACCCAAAGCTAAAAAACCCAAACAAGGTGACATTATTATCATCGTTTCTATAGCTCCTTTAAAATCTGGTCCAGAAAATAAAAGTGTAAACTCTCTAGCTAAAAGCATCATAAGTAAGGTAGCCGGAACTCCAACTATAAAACAATAATCTATAAAAATATCCATATTTTTATAGATATTTTCTTTCTCTTTTCTTTTTATAGCACCAATTATTCTTGGAGATAATACTGTTCCTAAAGTCAAAATTACTGGTAAAACCATTTTATACATCTTAACAGCTGCTGTATACAATCCAACTTCAATATCATTTATCATAATTCCTAGCATTGTTGTATCAATACTTCCATATATACCAATTGTAAAAATATATAGAAAAATTATAAACATGCTATTCGTATGCCTTTTAAAATTTAAATCTTTAAAGTAAAAATATTTCCTTACACTAATAACATCTATAACTCTTGCTAGTACTTCTGGAACAACTAATAGCAAAGCATATAAATAATAATCATTCGGTGTTTTTATAAAATAAAATAAAAATCCTAATGATAAAATTCTAATTGTAAATGATCTTATTAATCTTCTTTTATGATTTTCCATAACAATGAAAAAATGATTTATATGAAAACACTCAAACAAAACTTGAATTGCAAAAATATAAAATATTAATTTTTCTTGATAAAATTTTCCATATAATTGAACTGTAACCAATAAAAGAATTAAAGATCCTATACTGCTTAAAATTGTCATTATAAATAACTCTGTGAATATTTTTTTAAACTCAAGCCAATCGCCTATTCCTTTAGCTTTAGATAACTCTTTTATTCCATAATTTGGAGCACCTAATACTGAAAGTATTAAAAAATAAGCTACAACTCCTTGCACAAAATATACTTTTCCTAAATATTCTGGCATTAACACCCTAGAAACATAAGGAAATGTTATTATTGGAAATATAGTATTACTTATTATTAGTAAAACATTGTAAAGATAATTTTTAGAAACTGACATTTGACATCTTCCTTTTTATGATTCTTTTGGATTATAAAAAATATATCCTATTGTAAATACGGCTAATATCATTTGATACCACAACAATGGTATTATATCAAATGGAGAAACTTTTCCTCCAGCAAAGCTTAACATTATAAGCATTTGAGCTCCATAAGGGATTGCTCCTTGGGCAATACATGAAAATATATCTAAAACAGAGGCACTCTTTTTAGGATCTACTCCATATCTATCAGATATTTTCTTAGCTATTGGTCCATTTATAATAATAGCCACAGTATTGTTAGCTACAGCCATATCTGTTAATGTTACTAATAAAGCCATTCCCATTTGGGCACTTTTAACCCCTTTTATTCTTTTTTCAATTGTACTCATTATCCAATCTACACCACCAGCCTTAGTTACTAATGATGCTAATCCACCTGTTAAAAGAGATAATAAAAATATCTCTGTCATTCCAGTAAATCCATTATAAATCTCTTTTGCATATCCTAACCAAGTAAAATCACCATAGAATAATCCTATAGCTCCTGATAGTACTATTCCAGCCGTTAAAACAACAAAAACATTTATCCCAATTAAAGAAAGTGTTAAAACAAATATGTATGGTAAAACTTTTACTATATTAAAAGCATATACTCCAGTTTCAGGAGCTATTTCAGGCTTTCCAAAAACTATTAATAGTAATAGTGTTAAAATTGCTGCTGGTGCTGCTATTTTGATATTTACTCTAAACTTATCTTTCATTTCAACACCTTGAGTTCTTGTTGCAGCAATTGTCGTATCAGAAATTATCGAAAGATTATCTCCAAACATTGCTCCACCCATTAAAGCAGCCAAAACTAATGGCATTGAAACTCCACTTTTTTCTGCTAATCCTACTGCTATTGGAGCTAAAGATACAATTGAACCTACTGATGTTCCTGTAGCCGTTGAAATAAACCCTGCAATTACAAATAATCCTGGAGCTATATAATGTGATGGAACATAAGTTAATCCTAAATTTACTGTCGAATCAACTCCACCCATAGATTTTGAAACAATTGCAAACCCACCAGCTAAAAGATATATTATGCACATTGTTATAATATCTTGGTGTCCACATCCCTCTAAAAAAGTTTCAAACTTCTCTTTTATACTACCTTTAAACAGTAAAAATGCTACAATTATTCCAGGAAAAATAGCAACTGGAGCTGGTAATTGATAAAAAGCTAACTCTACGCCCATAGAATCTAAAATAATTCCACTTCCTAAATAAAATCCAATGAAAACTAAAAAAGGAATTAATCCCTTAAAGCTTCCTTTTGTTTTTGTATTCATTTTTTACCCCCTTTTATTTTTTTATACATTTTTATGAGTATACATTATTTTTTATATTTTATCAAATTTTTAGTAAAAAAAAGTTCCAGTATAACTGGAACTTTTTTATATAACTATTACCCTCTTATTTCAGCAACAGTTTTAATTTTATAATTTTTAAATATGATTGACCCTACATATCCTGTTGCGATACCAGCTACAGCACATAATCCAGCTGTAATTAATACCTCTTTAGCAGGATTGAATCCAAACATTACTGCGAAACCAGCGATTGGTGTTGCTGTTCCAGTAGCATTATTAATTAATCCGAAGTAGTTAACGATCATACCAGCTATTCCTCCACCAATAAAGTTAGTAGTAAATACTGGAATTGGGTTTGCAGAAATTATATCTGCTTGAGTTAATGGCTCGATAGCAACAGCTATTGTTGTTGATCTATCTCCAAACTTCATTCTATCAAAGAATACAAAGTTCATGAATGATGAAGCCATTACTGCTAATGCTCCTATTGCCATTGGTAAACCAGTTAATCCTAACATTGCTGTTAAAGCCATTGAACTTATTGGAGCTGTAGCAACTACTGTTATAACTCCTCCTAAGATAAATGCCATTACATACGGACTAGCTGATTGTGCCGCAATAATTATATCTCCAATTGTTTGTAAAGCAAATGTAACTCCAGGAGAAACAAACTGAGCTATTCCTCTTCCTAAAGGTGCTGCTAAACAAATAATTACAATTAAATCTAAACCATCAGGTATTTTTTCCTCTAACTTAGGAATGATAAATGACATTACATATCCGGCGATAAATCCAGGGATGATTCCCATTCCTCCACAAACTACACCTAATAAAACTGCATAAACAGGGCTTACTCCTAAAGCTAATGGTACTAAAATTGCTGCTGCAACTCCTCCCATTGATCCTGCTGAGGCTCCAACCTCTCCTAAAAACTTAATTCCTAAAAGATCTCCACCAACATATAATTGGAAAGCTTCTACTAGGAAACTTGCTGTTGCTGCTCCTGCTAGAGCACCCATAGCTTTCATTCCTCTTGGTGCTTTTAAGCTAAATCCAGTAAAGAATGCTAAAACCAATAATAATAACACTGTACCTTTTAATAATTCCATTTTCCCTCTTTCCTTCGACACGCTTGTTAAAAAAATAACAATACGTCAATTTTAACTTTTTTTCTCACAGAATTAATTATACTCTACACTTTACAAAAAGTAAAGTATTTTTTTAAATTTTATGTTTATTTTTAAGACATTTCAACACACGTTTAACACATTTAATGTATACTTTACATTATTTTACTTTTTAACTTTGTTAGCTCTACATTTTTTTATGAAAAAATGTGATTTTATTCACAAAACTATTTTTTACAACTCCCACAAATTAGTATTTTCTAGGTTGTTTATATAATAATTTTATGTTAAAATTTAACTATCTAAATTTAATTGGGAGGTATTTATAATGAAGAAAGTTATCAACACTAGTAAAGCTCCTGCAGCTATTGGTCCTTACTCACAAGCAATTGAAGTAAATGGAACTTTATATGTTTCTGGACAAATTCCATTTGTTCCTGAGACTATGACTGTTATATCAGATGATGTTAAAGAGCAAACTAGACAATCATTAGAAAATGTTAAAGCTATTTTAGAAGAAGCTGGATATTCATTAAAAGATGTTGTTAAAGCTGGAGTTTTCATTAAAGATATGAACGATTTTGCTTCTATTAATGAAGTTTATGCTGAGTATTTAGGAGAGGTTAAACCTGCTAGAGCATGTGTTGAGGTTGCTAGATTACCTAGAGATGTTAAGGTTGAAATCGAAGTTATCGCTGTAAAATAATAAAAGATGAGGATATCCTCATCTTTTTTTTACAAATTCTGAATATTGATTTTTATAGCTGAGAATTTACATTTATCATAGCATAATTGACACCCTATACACTTAGACTGATCAATTTTATGTTTTTGCTTAACTTCTCCCTCTATACATTTAACTGGACAAACTCTAGCACATGCTGTACATCCAATACATTTTTCTTCAATTATTTCTGCTTTTTTTATCTCTTTAACTTCACTATTTATAGCTTTAGTTGGACACTTTACAGCACACAATCCACACTCTACACATTTTTCCGGATCTATTCTTGCAACATTATTTTTTATTTCAATTGCATCTACTGGACAAGCTTTCTGGCAAAGTCCACAAGCTATACATGCTACTGTACAAGCTTTTCTAGCAACTACACCTTTATCTCTTGACATACAATTAACTGTTACTCTTTTATTCATTGGTAACATCTCTATTAATCTTTTTGGGCATGTTGAAACACACTTTTTGCATGATACACATTTCTCTTCATCTATATTCACAATTCCTTTTTCAGTAACTGTTATTGCATTTACTGGACAAACCTTAACACAATCTCCATATCCTAAGCAACCGTATTTACAAGATTTATCTCCACCTGCATATAGATTTATTGCAGAACAAGTTGTTAATTCACCTTCAAACTCATATGTCTTTGTTGTTTTAGTACAATCTCCTTGACATAGTAGCTTTGCTACCATTTTAGGTCCTGATAAGTCAACAGTCGCTCCCATAACTTTTGCTATTTCTGCTGCAACTGCTGGTCCTCCTGGTGAACATGCTGTCATTTCTGCTCCATTTAGAGCAATTGCTTCTGCGTAACCAGAACATCCTGGGTATCCACATGCTCCACAGTTTATTCCAGGAAGTATTCCTTGAATAGCTTCTACTTTTTCATCAACCTTCACTTCAAACTTCTTAGAAGCATAGGCTAAAAATAGTCCCATTGCTAACCCTGTTCCTCCTAACGATAAAACAGGAAATAATATTGATTCCATTAACCTACCTCCAATCTATATTTGCATTCCGCTGAATCCCATAAAAGCCATTGCTAAAAGTCCTGCTGAAATAAATGCTATAGGAACTCCTTTAAATGGTCCTGGAATAGCTGCATATTCTATTCTTTCTCTTATTCCTGCTAATAAAACTAGAGCTAATGTAAATCCAATTGCTACTGCTGCTCCATTTATAACAGACTCAATAAAGTTATACTCTTGTTGAATATTTAAAATAGCAATACCTAACACAGCACAGTTTGTTGTTATTAGTGGTAGAAAAACTCCCAAAGCTTTATATAAATTCGGTGAAGTCTTTTGAATTGCCATCTCTACAAATTGTACTAACGAAGCTATTATTAATATAAAAGCTATTGTTTGTAAATACTCTAATTGTAACGGTACTAATAAATAGTTATAAATTGTCCATGTTACTCCTGAAGCTAGTGACATAACAAAAGTTACTGCCATACCCATTCCAATTGATGATTCAACTTTTTTAGAAACTCCCATAAATGGACAAATTCCTAAAAATTTAGCAAATATTATATTTTGAATAAAAATTGCTGTTATTATTAAACTAAATATTTTTGCAAAATCCATTTTTTATTTCACCCCACTCTTTCTAGCTTTAATATAGTTCTGAGTAGCGATTATAAATCCTATTGTTATAAACGCACCAGGTGCTAATATAAATATTAAAGCTGGTGTAAATGAAGCTGGTGTTACAGATATTCCAAAAGCTGTTCCATTTCCTAATATCTCTCTAATTGTTCCTAAAAGAGTTAGAGCTAATGTAAATCCTAATCCCGCTCCAATTCCATCTAATATTGATTTAAATACAGTATTCTTTGAAGCAAAACTTTCAGCTCTACCAAGTACAATACAGTTAACAACAATCAGAGGAATAAATAATCCTAAAACTTTATATAAATCTGGTAAATATGCTTTCATAACCATCTCAACTATAGTAACTAATGATGCTATTACCATTATGAATGCTGGAATTCTAACTTTATCAGGAATAAAGCTTTTTATCATTGATATTAACATATTTGAAAAAACAATTACTGACATTGTTGCAAGTCCCATTGCCATACCATTTATTGATGATGATGTAACTCCTAGTGTTGGACATAATCCAAGTAAAAGTACAAATACTGGATTTTCTTTTATTATTCCATTTAATAATATCTCTTTATTTGATTTTGCCATTATTTTTTATTCACCCCACTATTAAAACTATTTAGAGCTCTTTTAATTCCTGTATAAACAGCATTTGGTGATATTGTAGCTCCTGCAAAGCCATCTGCTGATTTATTAAATTCATAAGAAGCATCTTTTCCAATAGCTTTCTTTTGCCACTCTGGATCTAATATTTTTGATCCTAGCCCAGGTGTTTCCTGACTTCCTATTATGTTTAATCCAGTTACTCTTCCTCTTCTATCAATTCCTAATACAAAATCTATATTAGCAGCATAACCTGGCTGAGAAATTGTTACTACATATCCAACAGGCTTTCCATTTGATCCATTTCCAGGGATAAATTCTAGTTCATCTACTTTTACTATTGCATTCTCATCAAATGATTCAGCTTTTGGCAAAACCATTATTCTTGCTGCATTTACTGCTGCTTTTTCGTTTTCTTTTATAACTTTTTGTGTTGCACCGTTAACTACAGATAAAATTCCAGCAGAGATTGACGCTATTAGTGTTAAAACAATACCATAATGTACAAATCTATTTCTTTCCATTATTTTACCTCCCCAAATTTTTTAGGGCTTGTATATCTATTAATTAAAGGTACAAATCCATTCATTATAAGAATTGAATAAGCAACTCCCTCTGGATAACCACCTTTAAATCTAATTAATGATACTAAAACTCCTATACCAAAAGCAAAAATAGCTCTTCCTTTTGGTGTATGAGGTGATGTTACCATATCTGTTGCCATAAAGAATGCTCCTAAAAATAATCCTCCTGAGAAGATATGTAAAAATGGATCTGCTCCAGCTATAAGAGAAGCTGCAAATACTGTTCCAATCATTATTGCTGGTACTTTCCAATCTATTTGCTTTTTATAGATTAAATATGCCCCACCTAGAAGAAGAGCTAAAACAGATGTTTCTCCTAAACATCCACCCATTCTACCTATAAATGTATTTAAATAAAGATTTCCACTTTCTATTAAGGCGTTATCTGTTGGTAACCCTCTTTTCATTGCATCTAAAAGAGTAGCTCCTCCAACATCATCATACATAAATGTTGTTATTGCAACTGGCCAAGATGCTTGAACAAATGCTCTTCCAACTAAAGCCGGATTGAATATGTTATGCCCTAATCCACCAAATACCATTTTTCCAAGAGCTATTGATACTACAGCTCCAACTATAACATATACTAAAGACATATATGGTGGTATTACAAAAGCGTATAAAATTCCTGTTATAATAGCACTTCCATCAAAAATTTGTACATCTTGTTTCATTAATTTTTGACATACAAACTCAGTTACCATACAAGATAAAATAGATACCGCTGTTACTACTATTGCTCTAATTCCAAAAAAATAGCACGCTGCTAAAAGTGCTGGAAGTAATGCTATAATTACATCATACATTACATCATCAACAGTTTCCTTAGTTCTGATATGAGGCGATGGCCCCATTTTTAAAATTTTTGCCACTTTTTTCCTCCTACTTTTTCATTGTTCTAAGTTTAGCTTTTCCAATTTTTATTGCTTCTGTTAGTGGTCTATTAGCTGGACATATATAAGCACAAGAACCACACTCAATACAATCCATCAAATGGTATTTTGCCATCTCTTCCCATTGCGAAAACTCTGCTAATCTAGCATACATTATTGGTTCTAATGACATTGGACATGCATCAACACATTTTCCACAACCTATACAAGCTTTCGGCTTACAATAGTTTGTTTCTTGTTTCGTTAAAGCTAGTAATCCTGAAGTTCCTTTTATAACAGGCACCTCTAAAGTTAATTGAGCCATACCCATCATAGGTCCACCCATAACTATTTTTTCTACTACTTCTTCTTTATATCCACAATTTTCTAAAAGCATTGATATAGGTGTTCCTATAACAGCTTTTAAATTTTTAGGTTGCTCTATCCCTTTTCCAGTAACAGTTACAACTTTATCTATTAAAGGTAATCCATTTACAATAGCATCATATATCGCTGCTGCTGTCGTTGTATTGTTAACAACTACACCAACTGCTGAAGGTAGCTTTCCTGATGGTACCTCTTTGTTCAATATAGCTTTTATTAATGATTTTTCTCCACCTTGTGGATACATTGTCTTCAGTGGCATAACTTCTATATTTGTTCCTTGGCAAGCTTTTCTCATAGCTTCTATTGCTTCTGGCTTATTATCTTCAATTCCAATAACAGCACTATCTACATTTAATATATGTTTCATTATTTTTATACCTTCTATAACTTTTGAAGGCTCTTCAATCATAACTCTATTGTCAGAGTTTAAATATGGCTCACACTCAGCTCCGTTTAGTAATAATACCTCTATTTTTACATCTGCTGGTGGATTTAATTTTACGTGTGTTGGGAAAGCTGCTCCTCCAAGACCTACAATTCCTTTAGATCTTATTACTTTTAACAACTCTTCTTTAGTTGAATTTTTCCACTCAGGCAGTTTTTCAAGAGTTGTCCACTCTTCTTGCTCATCATTTTCAATTACAATTGTTTGTACATTCCCCATTAATGGAAATGGTAAATTTTCAATTTTTTTTACCGTACCACTTACTGATGCATGTACAGGAACTGATAAAAAAGCTTCTGAGTCAGCTATTATTTGTCCCTTTAAAACTCTTTCTCCAATCTCTACGCAAGGCGTTAAAGGAACCCCTATGTGCTGAAGAAGTGGGATGAAAACCATTTTTGGTGCTGCTAAAATCTCTACAGCTTGATTTTCTGTTTGGATCTTATTTTCAGGTGGATGTACTCCCCCTTTGAATCCGAAGAATTTCATAAAAATATTCCCTCCTTTGTAGTTAACAAACTATATTCCATTGTTAGAATAACATATTTATTTATATTTAACAACTTTTTTGAGCTATTTTTTTGCTTTTTTGTGTTACTTTTTGTTATATTTCTGCATGATTTTGTCTATTTGAGTGTTTTTCAATACATCATCTAATAAAGAAATTACACTTGAAAACATAGGATTTACAATCTCTGACTCCTCTTTTGTAAACCTACCTAAAACAAAATTAATATTTTCATCTTTATTTTTTGCTTTTCCTATTCCACATTTTACTCTCATAAAGTCCTGTCCTAAGTGTGATATTATAGATTTTATTCCATTGTGACCACCAGCACTTCCGTTCATTTTTACTCTTAATTTTCCTAAAGGTAAATCCATATCATCATAAACAACAACTAAATCTTCCACTGGATCTATTTTATAAAATTTAACAACCTGAACTATTGAGTTACCACTTAAATTCATATATGTTTGAGGTTTTAATAAAATTACTTTTTCTCCATTCACTGTTTTTTCTGTTAATAATCCTTGAAATTTTTCTTTAAATGGATTGAATCCATTTTTTTCTGCAAACTCATCAATTATATCAAATCCAACATTATGTCTTGTTCTTTCATACTCTTTTCCAGGATTTCCTAATCCAACTATTAACTTCATCTTTCCTCCTAAATTATAACTATAAAGAAAGAGAGAATCTAAGATTCTCTCTTTCAAAAGGTTTTATTAGCAATTCCCATCAAATTGGTATTTTGCAAGTCCTCCTAGAGAAGTTTCTTTGTACTCCTCTTTTAAGTCTCTTCCTGTTTCTCCCATAGTTTTTACAACTTGGTCAAAAGAAATGCTGTGCTTTCCATCTGTATATAAAGCATACTGTGCTGCATCTAAAGCTCTTACTGCTGCTGCTGCGTTTCTTTCTATACAAGGTATTTGAACATATCCTCCAACTGGGTCACAAGTTAATCCTAAGTGGTGCTCTAATGCCATTTCTGCTGCATATTCGATTTGCTCTAATGATCCACCTAATATGAAACATGCCATTGCTGCTGCCATCGCACAAGCTGATCCAACTTCTGCTTGACATCCACCCTCTGCTCCTGATATTGTAGCATTTTCTTTTATAATGTTACCTATTAGTCCAGCTATAGCAAGACCTTTTAATACTTCTTCATTTGTTAAGTTGTACTCCTCTTTTAAAGCGTACATTAACCCAGGAATTACTCCTGCAGCTCCACAAGTAGGGGCAGTAACAACTCTACCTCCTCCTCCATTCTCTTCAGATACAGCTAGTGTGTAAGCAAATATTCTTCCAACAAATCCACCTCTAGATTTATCGTTTCTTGCTTTTCTATAGAACGATTGAGCTCTTCTTTGTAATCTTATTGTTCCTGGTAAAATTCCATTTTTAGAAAGTCCTGATTGAACTGAAGCTTCTAAAGCTGTTCTTATTTGATCTAAGAAATACCAAATTGATTCCCCTTCATTTTCAGTAACAAATTCCCATAATTCTTTTTTATTTTTTTCACACCATGACATAATTTCAGCCATTGTTCCAAAAGAATAAACTCTTGATCCACCCTGTCTTTGTTGTCCTTCTTCCATTATAGTTCCTCCACCAACAGAGAATACTAACCAAGAATTTAACTCGTTTCCTTCATTATCTAAAGCGATAAACTTCATACCGTTAGTGTGATACGGATGAACATACTCTGGCATCCATACTATTTCTGTAGATTTAGGCTTTAACGTTTCTATTATTATATAGTCTGTTAAGTGCCCTTTTCCTGTTAATGCAAGTGATCCGTATAACTCTACTTTATAACTTGCTGCATTTGGGTTTTCTGCCTTAAATCTTTTTGCCGCTCTCTCTGGCCCCATTGTATGAGAGCTTGATGGTCCATTTCCAACCTTAAATAATTCTCTTAGTGAATCCATTTTTCCTCCTGAACTTTTAATTAAAAATTTTACTGTCTAATCTCTCCATTATAATTTTTAGCTATTAATTTTAAGATTTTATCAACAGTTATATTGATATCGCTTTCCTCAAGAGTTCCATCCTTCTTTCTTAAAACGATGCTTATAGCAACTGATTTTTTGTCAGCTTCTATTTTCTCTCCTTGGTAAACGTCAAATATAGCAACACTCTCAATTAGATTTGATGACTTTTTGATGTCTTCTAACATCTTTCCAACTAGTACATCTCTGTCTAAAACAACTGCTAAGTCTCTAGTAACTTCAGGATATTTTACAATTCTCTCATATTTAACTTTTTTGGCTCTATAATTCAATAGAGTTGTTAAATCAAGTTCAGCTACGTATGCTCTCTCTCTTTTAATGTCCATATTTTCCGCTAACTCTGGGTGAATTTCTCCAAAAGTTCCTATTTTAACTTTTCCTATTCTTATATCAGCACTTCTTCCTGGATGGAAGTTGTTATCTTCTGATCTATCTAATTGGTATCTAGTTACTCCCATGTACTCTAAGAATTTTTCAACAAATCCTTTTAAAGTATAGAAGTCCATTGCTTCTGGCTTTGGATCCCATAATGTTTTAAAAGTTTTTCCTGCAAGAGCTATTGAAGCTCTTAATGTTTCATTTGCTAATCCATCCTCTTTTGGAGTAAATACTCTTGATACCTCGAAGAATCTTAAACCATTTTGATTTCTATTTAAGTTATCTCTTACATTTGATAATAAACTATAAATTAATGTTGGTCTCATAACTGCCATATCATCACTAATTGGATTTGTTATTTCCAATGTAGGTTCTGTTATTCCTAACATTTTTATAGCATCTTTTGAAATGAAACTATAGTTTATTACTTCTTGTAATCCTAATTTTGCTAATATTTCTTTAGCTTCGTCAACAACAACTGTCATTGAATCTTTAACTCCAGGTCTTATGTTTTCTTCTGGCATCTTATTTTCTATATTATCAAAACCATACATTCTTATTATTTCTTCATAAAGATCTGCTGTTCTAGTCAAATCTCCTCTATAAGATGGTGGTGTTGCTATTATTGTTGTAGAGTTTAATGTTTTTATATTTATACCTAAATTAGTAAGTATCTTTCCTACTACATCAATCTCTATATTTTTTCCCATGAATTTTCTTAATTTTTCGATATTTAAAGGAATTTCTATTTTTTCATATTTTTCAATATATTTATCGATACATCCCTCTAAAACTTCTCCACCTGTTAGTTGAGAAATTAAATCTGCTGCTCTTTCTAAAACTTCAGCAGTATTTTCTATATCTAATCCTCTTTCAAATCTATAAGAAGAATCACTTGATAAGCCTAATTCTTTAGATGTTTTTCTTATGTTTTCTGGAGTAAAGTATGCACACTCTAAGAAAATTTCAGTAGTTTCTTCTGTTACTTTACTTGATTCTCCACCCATTATTCCAGCTATTCCTAAAGGTTTTTCAGCATCTGCAATAATAAGTTCGCCTTTATTTAGCTCTCTTTCAACACCATCTAGTGTAACTATTTTTTCACCATTTAGCGATTTTCTAACAATTATTTTTCTATCGTTGATTTTTGTTAAATCATAAGCATGTAAAGGTTGATTACATTCAAATAAAATATAATTTGTTGCATCTACTACATTATTTATTGGCTTTAATCCCATTGAGATTAATCTATTTTTTAACCACTCTGGAGACTCTTGCACCTTTATATTTTTTATAACTTTTCCTGAGAATCTTTTACATCTCTCTTTATCTTCAATTCTTACATCTATATGTCCAGTATTTATACTCTCTATTATCTTTTTAGATTCAAACTCAGGACATTTTATTTTTCTTCCATAATAAGCAGCTATTTCTCTAGCTATTCCTATATAAGATAAACAATCTGGTCTATTTGGTGTTATTTCTAGTTCAAAAATTACATCATTTAATTTTTTATAAACTCTATACTCTACACCTAATGGAGCATCTTCTGGAAGTATTATAATTCCATCTCCATCATTTCCAAGTCCAAGCTCTACCTCAGAACAAAGCATCCCTTGAGACTCTACACCTCTTATTTTACTTTTCTTTATTTTAAAGTCTCCTGGTAAAACTGCTCCAATAGTTGCTACAACAACTTTATCTCCTAGTTTATGATTTGGAGCACCACATACTATTTGTAGCTCCTCCTCTTCACCTATATTAACTTTTAAAAGTGTTAATTTTTCAGCTTCAGGATGTTTCTCATACTCTGTTATCTGTCCAATAACTACTTTTGCTAATTCTTTTCCTTGCTCCTCTATAGCTTCAACCTCTTGACCAATCATAGTCAACGTGTTTTCTAGCTCTTTTATGTCCTCTTTTATATCGACATATTGCTTCAACCAATCCAACGAAATTAACATTATATGCCTCCACCTTTTATTTAAATTGCTTTAAGAATCTTACATCATTTTCAAAGAATGCTCTTAAATCATCAATACCATATCTTAGCATTGTAATTCTTTCTATTCCCATTCCAAATGCAAATCCTGATACTTCTTCTGGGTCATATCCTACAGCTTCTAAAACAGCTGGATCAACCATTCCACATCCCATTATTTCTAGCCATCCACTATGTTTACAAAGTCTGCATCCTTCACCTTTACAGATTACACATTGCACATCCATTTCAGCACTTGGCTCTGTGAATGGGAAGAAATGTGGTCTAAATCTAACTTTAGTTTCCCCAAATACTCTTGTTACAAATTGCTCTAACATAGCTTTTAAATTAGCAAAAGATACTTCTGGCCCTACCATTAATCCTTCCATTTGATGGAACATCGGTGTATGAGATATATCATAGTCATTTCTATATACTTTTCCTGGACAAACCATTCTAAACGGTGGCTGATGTTTCTCCATATATCTAGCTTGTACTGGTGATGTATGTGTTCTTAAAACTACATTTTCACTCATATAAAATGTATCTTGTAAATCTCTTGATGGATGTGTTTCTGGAATATTTAACGCATCAAAGTTATAAGAAGTAAATTCTACTTCTGGTCCCTCTGCAACATCAAATCCCATCTCCACAAATATATTTTTTAAGAAGTTCATAGTTTCTGTTATTGGATGTAATCCTCCTGTAGAAACTTCTCTCCCTGGAAGAGAAATATCTAGAGTTTCAGATTCTAACTGCTCTTTTTTTACCTTATTTTTAATCTCTGTTGTTTTTTCTTCGATTAAAGTTGTTATAACTGTTTTTACATCATTTACCATTTGTCCAAAAGCAGGTCTTTCCTCTGGCGATAAATCTCTCATAGATTTAGAAATTTCAGTAAACTCACCTTTTTTTCCTAAATACTTAACTCTAATTTCATCCATTTCTTGTAGTGTTGCTGCTTTTTGGATAATTAAACTAGCTTCATCCTTTAAAGCATTCAGCTTATTTTTCATTTGTTTCCTCCTAAAACAAGGCTTTTTATTTTATCTCTTTATAACTAAAAATTAGCTCTTTATTTTCAATTAGCAATACCCCATACCTATTATCCTTTAAAGCCCCTGGATTAAAATATTTTATTCCATTTTTTTCTTCATAATAAGGAATATGAGTATGCCCAAAACAAACAGCATCTACATCATATTTTTCAGCTATTGCTTCCAAAGTATACATCTCTTTTTTTACGTTATAAAGGTGTCCATGCGTTATAAATATTTTTATTCCATCTATATCAAATATTTCATTATCATTAAATTTTCTATCAAAAATATCACAGTTTCCTCTAACAATATAAAACTTTATATCTGGAAAAGCAAAAGAACACTCTTCACCATCCCAGCTATGATCACCTGTCCATATTATTATATTAGGACTTTCTTGTGATATTATATCATAAATTTTATTTGTGTTTCCATGAGAATCTGTAATTATTAATATTTTCATATTCACTCTATCCTATAAATATTGATGTTTGAGACTTTTCCATAATATTCAATCCTTTTTTTCCTGTAATTTTTTCAAAGAAATAACCTCTACTCAAATTCCCCATAATTAAAAGATCTAAATTATTAACTTTATTTAAGTACTCTTCTTTAGCTGTTTCTCCATCAAAATTCTTCCATTCTACAACTTTTTCTTTTTCTTTTAAATATTTTAATAATGTATTGTCCTCTATCTTATAAAGTAAAGTTAACATTATAAAGTCTTTTATATCTGGAAAAATATTTATAAAAGAAAATACACTCTTATTTATTTTTACACCATCATCACTTGAAATTCCAACTTTTTCTAAAGATGTTATAGCTTTTTCTCCCACCATTACAATAGGTTTAAAGTGATTTTTCAGTACTGTTACAGCTGATTCTGATAAAGCTTCACCCTTTTCAAAAATCAATAAATCTGCAAGTTTCATATATTCTTTAATTATATCCCAAGGAAAACCAAATTCAACATTTAAAACTGAATTTATCCCTCTTAATTTCAATTTTTCTTGTAGATGTTTTACTTCCTCTTCTTCAAAAGCATCTCTTTCTTGTGAAAAGGAGTTATTACTTAAGTTTACTATCATTCCATCCATTGTTGCTGGTATAATCTCATCCCTTCTAACATCTTTTACATATAGTGGGACTATTTCGTATCCAAATTTCTCTTTAAAAAATATTGCGCTATCTATTAGTACATTTTTTTTTGATCCTTCTCCAAATACAACTAAAACTTTTTTCATAATAACTCCTCCTATAGACTTAAATTATTCTTGAGTTGCTTCTTCTGCATCTTCCTCTTTAAAACTTGCTATTGATACAACTTTTTCAGATTCTGATTCATTTACTCTCATAATTTTTACACCTTGAGTTGCTCTTCCAATTATTGAGATTTGATTTACTGAAGTTCTTATAACAATTCCTGACGATGTTATTACCATTAATTCCTCTTCATCTTTAACAGGTTTAACTGCTACAACTTCTCCATTTTTATCACTACATCTTATATTTATAACACCTTTACCACTTCTAGACTGTAATGGATATTCATCTACTCTTGTTCTTTTTCCATATCCATTCTCTGTAATAGTTAAAATAGTCTCATTTGCTGCATCATCTATTAATAACGCTGATATTACTTTATCTTTAGCTCTAAGAGATATTCCTTTCACTCCACTTGTATCTCTTCCAGTTGGTCTAACATCATCTTTAGCAAATCTAATTGAGTGTCCTAATTTTGTCGCTAAGAAAATCTGTTCTTTTGAATCAACTGGTAAGATTCCAACAAATATTATGTCATCTCCATCTCTTAATTTAATTGCTTTTAATCCAGCAGTATTTATATTTTTATATTCACTTAAATTTGTCTTTTTAACCATTCCATCTCTAGTTACAAATACAAGCTCTTTATCTTGGCTAAACTCTCTTATTTTTATTATTTCTCTAACTTTCTCATCTTCCTTTAATTTGATTAAGTTTCCTATAAGTCTTCCTCTAGCCTGTTTTGAAGATTCTGGAATTTGATAAACTTTTAAGTGGAAAACTCTACCTTTATCTGTGAAAATCATCATTGTATCTAAGTTTGACATAACTTCCATTCTCTCAACAAAGTCATCTTCTATAGTATTTTGAGTTGAAACTCCTTTTCCGCCTCTTTTTTGAGCCTTATATTTATCTAGCTCCATTCTTTTTACATACCCTCTATTTGTTATAGTAACAAGAACACTATCATCTTTTATTAAATCTTCTGGTCTTATCTCTAGTCTCTCTTTTTCAATAGTTGTTCTTCTTGGGTCGTTATATTTATTTTTTATATCATTTAATTCATCTTTTATAATTTCATAAACTCTATCATCATCTGCTAAAATTTTATTTAATTCAATTATTAAAGCTTTTAACTCTTCATGCTCTCTATCAATTTTATCTCTTTCAAGACCAGTCAATCTTTGTAGTCTCATATCTAAGATTGCTTTTGCTTGCTCTTCACTAAATCCATACTTATCAATTAAGGCAATTCTAGCTTCATTACCATCTGCTGATCCTCTAACAATTTCAATAACTCTATCAATATTTTCAAGTGCTATTATAAATCCTTTTAATATATGAGCTCTTCTCTCAGCTTTATTTAAATTAAATTTCGTTCTTCTAGTTATAACTTCAAATCTATGTTTTAAATATTCATCTAAAATTTCTTTTAAGTTTAATACTCTTGGAACATTATTAACTAATGCTAACATAATTATTCCAAATGTTGTTTGAAGCTCCGTATATTTGTATAGTGAATTTAAAACTAATTCTGATTCTTCACCTTTTTTTAACTCTATAACTACTCTAATACCATCTCTATCTGACTCATCTCTTAAATCAGATATTCCAACTATTTTTTTCTCTTTTACTAAGTTAGCTATTTTTTCAATTAAAGAAGCTTTATTTAATTGGTATGGAATCTCTTTTATTATTAAACTTTCTCTACCATTTTTTCCTTCTTCTACTTCAATTTTTCCTCTAACTCTAACTCTTCCTCTTCCAGTTGTATAAGCATCATAAATCCCAGCTTCTCCATCAATTATCGCTCCTGTTGGAAAATCTGGACCCTTTATGTATTCCATCAATTGAACTGGTGTTATCTCTTTATTATCTATTAAAGCTAGTATTCCGTCTACAACTTCACCTAAGTTATGTGGTGGAATATTTGTTGCCATTCCTACAGCAATTCCTGTAGCTCCATTTAATAAAAGGTTAGGAAGCTTTGCTGGTAATACAATCGGCTCATCTAATGAATCATCAAAGTTTTTTCTAAAATCTATTGTATCTTTATCAATATCTTCTAATAACTCATTACTTATTTTAGACATTCTAGCTTCCGTATATCTCATTGCTGCTGCTGAATCTCCATCGATAGATCCAAAGTTTCCGTGTCCATCAACAAGTTCATATCTATACGCAAAGTTTTGAGCCATTCTTACCATTGTATTGTATACTGCCGAATCTCCATGTGGATGGTACTTTCCTAAAACTTCTCCAACGATTCTTGCTGACTTTTTATATGGCTTATCACTTGTCATTCCCATTTCATTCATAGCAAATAAAATTCTTCTATGTACTGGTTTCAATCCATCTCTTACATCAGGTAATGCTCTACTAACTATTACACTCATAGAGTAATCTAGATAGGATTGCTTTAACTCTTCCTCTATATATCTATTATTCACATTAGACATTATTTATTCCTCCTAGAACATTATTTTTATTATTGTACCCATACATTTATATATCCAGATTTTTTACAAATTCTGCATGTTCTTCGATAAACTCTCTTCTTGGTTCTACTTTATCTCCCATTAGTTTATCAAATAATATATCGGCTTCTCTTGCATCATCAATTGTAACTTTTAATAAAGTTCTTGTGTCTGGATCCATAGTTGTTTCCCAAAGTTGTCCAGGATTCATCTCTCCTAATCCTTTATATCTTTGAAGAGTATATCTTTTATCTTCACCCTCTAGTCCAGCTATGATTTCTTTTAATTGTCTATCAGTATAAGCATAAGATACTGTTCTACCTTGAGTTATCTTAAATAGTGGCGGTTGAGCTATAAATACATTTCCATTATGAATTAAATCTACCATGTATCTATAAAGGAATGTTAATATCAGCGTTCTTATATGAGCTCCATCTACATCCGCGTCTGTCATTATTATTATTTTTCCATATCTTCTTTTTTCTATATTAAAGTTATCTCCAATACTAGTTCCAAAAGCTGTTACCATTGCTCTAATCTCTGCATTTTCTAACGCTTTATGTAATCCAGCTTTTTCTACGTTTAATATCTTACCTCTTAATGGTAAAATAGCTTGGAAAGATCTATCTCTACCTTGCTTAGCTGATCCTCCTGCTGAATCTCCCTCAACTATATAAACTTCACAATCATCAGGATTTTTTGAAGAACAATCTGCTAATTTTCCAGGTAATGATCCTATATCTAAAGCTGATTTTCTAAGTACTAACTCTCTTGCTCTTTGAGCTGCTTCTCTTGCTCTTTTTGAATTTAATATCTTTTCAACTATAACCTTTAAATCATTAGGTGCATCTTCTAAATACATCTTTATCTGAGCTCCTGCTACAGTAGAAACTATACCAGTTACCTCACTATTTCCTAGCTTTGTTTTAGTTTGACCTTCAAATTGTGGTTGAGGAACCTTAACTGAAACTATTGCTGTTAACCCCTCTCTTATATCAGATCCTTGAAGTTTTCCATCTTTATCTTTTAAAAGTCCTGTAGTTTTCCCTAAATCATTTATTACTCTTGTTAATGCTGTTCTAAATCCACTTACGTGAGTTCCACCTTCATGTGTATTTATATTATTAACAAAAGAGTATATTGTTTCTCTTTGGTTTGTATTATACGTCATTGCTATTTCTACAGAAACATTATCAACTTCTCCACTCATATAAAAAGGAGCTTTCATTATTGGTGTGCTATCCTTTTCAATCTCTTTTATGTAATCTAAAATTCCACCTTCAAATTCTAAATTTACAACTTTTGCAGGCTCTTTTCTTAAATCAGATAAAACTATAGTAAGTCCTTTATTTAAGTATGCTAGTTCTCTTAATCTTGTTTCTAATGTAGAAAAACTATATACTAACGTTTCAAAAATTTCATAGTCAGCTTTAAATCTAACTGTAGTTCCACTATCCTCTGCAACACCTATTTCTGTTACATCCTTTTCTGGTACTCCTCTGTTATATTTTTGGTAATAAACTTTACCTGCTTTTCTTACTGTAACTTCTGTCCACTCAGAAAGAGCATTCACTACAGAAACTCCTACTCCGTGTAATCCTCCAGAAACTTTATAGTTATTATTCTCAAATTTTCCTCCTGCATGAAGAACTGTTAACACTATCTCTAATGCCGATTTTCCATACTTAGGGTGTATATCAACTGGAATTCCTCTTCCGTTATCTACAACTTCTATTATATTATCTGGTAATATCGATACTTCTATTTTTGTTGCATATCCTGCTAATGCCTCATCCACTGAGTTATCTACAATTTCCCATACTAGATGGTGTAGTCCTCTTTCTGAAGTTGTTCCTATATACATTCCAGGTCTTTTTCTTACAGCTTCTAATCCTTCTAAAACTGTAATATTTTCTGCTTGATAATTATTTGTTGTCATCTTTATCCTCCAATATCTTATCTGCAATATTTTTTAAAGAGCAGGGTTTACAAACAAAACCTTCTCCAAAAAACATCATTCCACAAATATCACATTTTTTATAGCCCTTTAATTTTAAGGCATCTTCTCGCTCTTTTGCTCTCTTTTTCAAAACCTCTATTTTTTCTTCTAAAGTTAAATCCTTAAGTTCTGAAATAAAATGCTCTTTTTTTTCTTCGCTAATTTTTTCATCCATAAATTCCACATAGTTACAACTTTGAACCTTTGAAACTTTAAATCTTATATCTTTTACATACTCTTTTTTTAAAATTTCTTGAACTTTTTTTAAATATTTATTTTTGTTCATAGACATATGATGAAGGTAGATACTATCCTCAACCAATACGTATAGAATCCCCTCTTTTATCCAAAGAGGTTCACTTTTTTTAGAAAGTTTCCCAACAATATCTCTCCAATGTCCTCTTATTATACCTTCTTTTAACTTCCTACTTTTTACAATAGCTTCTTCCACTGCTTCACTTACATTCATAATGTCCATCTTGAATCTCTCCTTTATCAATTCTAAAGTTTTTAGATTCTATATTTAAATCAGTTGTTGAACTAATGAAAACTTGTAATTCTCTTTTTTTTAAATAATTTATAATACTCTCTTTTCTTATGGAATCAAAATAAGATGATATATCATCTATTAAAAAAACTGGTGTTTCTCTTTTTTCTTTTATTACCATATCTATTTCAGATAATTTTAAAGAAAAAATTATCGATTTTTTTTCACCTTGAGATGAATAAGATTTAGCTTCTTTTCCATTTAAAAGAAACTTAAAATCATCTCTTTGTGGTCCTACTAAAGAGTATCCATAGCGTAATTCTTGATACTTCAACTCCTGTATTTTAAGTTTTATTCTCTCTTCTAAATTCAATAATGTTGAACCTTTTATTTCTCCAAGAAAGCTCTCATATTTTAAATTTAACTCTTTCTTATTATCAAAAAGTTTTCTATAATTTAGATTTAATATTATAGAGATATTCTTTACATATTCTATTCTTTTCAAAATCACTTTAGCTGCTAATTTTATAAATTCCTCTTCATAAATTAGAAACATTTCATCTTTTATATTTTTTTCTTTTAAATACTTATTTCTTATTTTTAAAAGTTTATTATAATCTTTCAAACTCTTAAAATATTCATAATTACTTTGAGCAATCTCTCCATCAAAAAATCCTCTTCTAAAACTAGGACTCCCAACTATTAACTCTATATCTTCTGGAATAAAAGTTACAATATTTACCTTTCCGTAAAATTCATCAAATGGAGTTTTTTTACCATTATACTTATACTCTTTATGTTTTTTATCAATCTTAACACTCAAAGTTTTTTCAGAAACTAAATCTCTATAAGATATGTAGCTTCCCATTTTTTCTTTATTGTATTTTATCAATTCTATATTTTTTGAGGTTCTAAAACTTTTCCCAGTAGCACTAAAATAAATAGCTTCTAATATACTTGTTTTTCCTTGACCATTTTTTCCAAAAAATAGATTAAATCTTGAAGAAAATTGTATATTTCTATCCTCTAAATTTCTAAAGTTTATGTAATTCATTTCAAGAATTTCCAATGTTTATTTCACCCCAAAACTATAATAGATTTAAGCTACTACAAATACTAATCCTAAAAATTCAACCTTATCACCTGGATAAAGTTTTTTCCCACGTCTCTCTTCTACTTCTCCATTAACTTTTACTTGCCCATCTAAAATAAGCTCCTTAGCTTGGCCACCAGTACCAATTTCACCAGTAAATTTAAGAAATTGATCTAACTTAATAAATTCTGTAGAAATTTTTATCTCCTGCATCTTTACCTCCTAAAATATTTTTAGTCTATTATACATTTTACCATAAAACTAACTTTATTTCTATAAGATTTATCATGGTTTCATGAGGGTTTCTCCCTTTAAAATAATATTTTTATTAAATTTTAGTATTTTTTTATTATTTTTCAATATAAATACAAATAGTATAATTTTAATTCTTTTTATAATTTTTTCCTGTTATTTTTTTATTATTTTTTATTAAAAAATTCTTTAATTTTATTACAATAAAAAAGTGTACATTTAATTTTTTTATGTTATTTTTTAAACTTTTAGTTTTAATTATGTTTTTTTTGTTATATTTACAAAATAAAAAGTGTACATAATTTTTCTTATTATTTTTATCTATATACATATATTTTTTTTACTAGGCAACTTGTCCTATGTATATTATATATTTTAGAATATAATTAAAAGGATAAAGTAATTTTTGATAGTAATATCAAAATAATATTATAGTTATAGAGGAGCTGGTAATGTGTCTATACTGAGAAGTATATTCGGGATTTTTGTAATTTTATTTTTAGGTTATCTTCTATCTTACGATAGAAAAAACATCAAATGGAGAACAATTATAGCTGGTTTTGCACTACAATTTTGTTTCGCCTTTATAGTAATGAAAACGTCTGGTGGAGCTTATATCCTTGAGTCTGTTTCTAATGGTTTTAACAAAATAATTGCTCAAGCTAATGAGGGAATACAATTTGTTTTTGGAGGATTATACACGCCGGGAACTAACATCGCATTTGTTTTCGCTTTTAATGTTCTACCTCTTATTATTTTCTTTGGTGCTTTAATCTCTGTATTATACCATTTAGGAATTATGCAATTAGTTATCAAATATATCGGTGGTGGAATATCAAAACTTTTAGGAACTAAAGAAGCTGAATCTGTATCTGCTGCTGCAAATATTTTTCTTGGTCAAACTGAAGCACCACTAGTTATAAAACCTTATATAGCAAATTTAAGTAGATCGCAACTTTTTGCTGTTTTAACTTGTGGAGTTGCCTCTGTTTCTGGTTCTACTCTTGCTGCGTATGCTGCTTTAGGTGTTCCTATGAAATATTTAATTGCTGGTTCTTTCATGGCCGCTCCAAGTGGATTAGTTTTCGCTAAACTAATCATGCCTGAAACTCAAGCTGAATCAGAAGATGAAAAAATTGAGTTTACAAAAAGTGATTCTGTTAATGTTATCGAAGCTGCTGCAAAGGGAACTATTGATGGTATGAACATCGCTCTTATAATCGGAGCTATTTTAATATCATTCATCGCTCTAGTTTCTCTAGTAAACATGATTTTAGGTGGAATTGGAGATCTATTTGGAATCCAACTTACTCTTCAAACAATTTTAGGTTATATTTTTGCTCCTATAACTTATGCTATGGGTATTCCATGGCACGAAGCTGTTTATACAGGAAGTTTATTAGGACAAAAAATGGTACTTAATGAGTTTGTTGCCTATGTAGATTTCACAAAAAACATAGCTGGACTTTCTGAAAAAACAATAGCTATTATGAGTTTCGCTTTACTTGGATTCGCTAACGTAGCCTCTTTAGGACTTCAAATTGGAGCTTTAGGAGCTATCGCCCCTAATAGAAGAAGTGAAATTGCTCAAGTAGGTATGAGAGCCGTTTTAGCAGGTTTCTTAGCTTCTCTTTTAAATGGAGTTATAGCAGGAGTATTTTTCTAAAACTATATATTTACTCATAAAAAGACAAGAAAATTTTCTTGTCTTTTTTTTATTATATATTTTTTATATTTTTTTTATTAACTATTGTTTTTTAGAATTTTATATTATATACTCGTACAAACAAAAATAATTAACTAGGAGGAAACAATGAAGAAAAAAATCAGAATACCTGATACGTATGTCATTATCTTTTTTGTAGTTGTCTTTGCTGCAATTCTTACTTACCTTATTCCAGTTGGTAGCTTTACTATGGAAAAAATTCAATACGCTACTGAAGCTGGTATGAAAACTAGAACAGTTCCTGTTCCAGGAAGTTTTAAATATGCATTAAATGATTTAGGACAGCCACTTACTAAAGGTATTCCTATATTTGCTGCTGGCGGAGATATGAGTGTTACTAACTATATTTTTGAAGGTCTTGTTAGTGGAGATAAATGGGGAACTGCTGTTGGTATTATCGCATTTATCCTTATCACTGGTGGAGCTTTTGGTATTATTTTAAAAACTA
>SKEK01000270.1_pt1 | contig 31575 bp, 44 predicted proteins | sample 4826761 | NCBI WGS metagenome assembly SKEK01 (sample SAMN11008811, study PRJNA524170) | human gut metagenome | biome: Human fecal sample; material: Feces; isolation source: fecal sample from pouch patient p32 | host: Homo sapiens | place: Israel: Tel-Aviv | collected 2015-10-13 | reverse complement strand
TTTTTTGACATCTTAGGCATCATCATCTTTTTAAGGTTTTTGGATTTTTGGTAGGTTTGGCATGGAGAATTTATTTGATTTAAAACTCAATATAAATCAGATCGCCGAACTGGTCGGAATGCACCGTCAAACCGTATCACAACGGGTTGCAGGACTGACGCCGGCTATTGGTAGTAATTCAAAATTAAAGCTCTATGCGCTATCTGATTTAATCAAAATCGGACTTGCTGAAAAAATGACGGGGGATGTTGATAGTTTGTCTCCCGTTGAGAGACGAGCATTTTGGCAAGCGGAAAACGAAAAGCTCAAATATGAGCGCGACACTGGAGAGCTAGTTCCTGCTTTTGAAGTTGCTCAAGAGATGAGTTTTTTTGCTAAGGCTGTAGTGCAATCACTTGATACTTTGCCAGATATTTTAGAGCGAGATTGTGGATTAACTCCGTCACAATTAACCCGTGTAATACAGGTAATTGATGATGTTAAATCGCAAATGTCATCACATGTACAGACTGGTGATGATAAATCAGAGGAGCAATAATGTTTGCATCAGCTAAAGATATTAGACGAGATATTGCAAATCTGCTTAAACCGCCACGCCGAATGAAAGTATCCGAGGCTGTCGCAGATTATATGCGCGTCCCTGTTGGGGGTGGCAACTCTGTTAAATGGGATAAAGACACAGCGCCTTACATTATTGAGCCAATGGATTGTTTAAACTCGCGAGAATATGACGCTGTCGTTTTTGTTGGTCCTGCCCGTACAGGTAAAACAGTTGGATTGATTGATGGTTGGATTACTTATGCGATTATTTGCGATCCGTCAGATTTTCTCTTGGTGCAACTTACACAAGAGAAAGCCAGTGAGCATAGTCGTAAACGTTTAGACCGCACTTTTAGATGCTCGCCTGAGATTGCAAAAAGATTAAGCCCCCGTAAAAACGATAACAATGTACATGACAAATATTTTAGAGCTGGCAACCTGTTAAAAATAGGCTGGCCATCTATCAACGTATTATCATCATCAGACTATAAATACGTTGCGCTAACTGATTACGACCGCTGGCCAGATGATGTGGACGGTGAGGGCGACGGCTTTAGTTTAGCGTCCAAGCGCACAACGACATTTATGAGTGCAGGCATGACACTTGTAGAGAGTTCGCCAGGCAAGGACATAGTTGATATAAAACATCATCCAAAAACTACTCACGAGGCACCGCCAACAACTGGGATTTTATCTTTATATAATCGCGGGGATAGACGCAGATTTTATTGGCAATGTCCGCATTGCAAAGAGTGGTTTGAGCCATCAATGGCAAATATGGTGGGTTATCGAGATGATACCGACTATGTTAAGGCAAGCGAAAACGCTAGATTGCAATGCCCACACTGTCAATCTCTCGTAGATCCTGACAAGAAACGCGCACTGAATATCGGTGGCAAGTGGTTAAAAGAGGGACAAACGATAGATAAAGACGGTGTGATACATGGAGAGGGAAGAAACTCTCGTATTGCATCATTTTGGTTAGAAGGACCTGCAGCCGCTTATCAAACATGGGCGCAATTAACTTATAAATTACTCACTGCTGAGCACGAATTTGAGATGACCGGCAGTGAGGAGACCTTAAAGGCAGTAACAAATACTGACTGGGGATTGCCTTATTTACCACGCTCCGCACTTGAGCAACGCCGAAGTGATGAGCTAATGGAGCGGCGAGAAGATACAGAAAAAAGAACGGTGCCTTTTGGGTGCCGTTTTTTATTGGCTGCAGTTGATGTACAGGGTGGGCGGAACCGTCGCTTTGTAGTCCAAATTGTGGGCTATGGCGAAAACAGCGAACGATGGCTCATTGATAGATACAACATTAAATCATCAATGCGGAGCAATGCCGATGGAGAAAGTCTCCCGATTGACCCGTCCGCCTACCCTGAGGACTGGGATTTGCTCATTAGTGATGTGCTTAATAAGCAATATCGCGTTGAGGGATTGGATGGAGGATTTATGCCAATCCTTGCAATGGCTGTGGATAGCGGCGGTGAGGACGGTGTAACAGACAACGCTTATAAGTTCTGGCGTAGATGCAAACGAGATGGATTATCTAAACGCGTCTATCTCGTTAAAGGTGATAGCACCAAGCGTCAAAAACTTATTACGCGCACTTATCCTGATAATACATCTCGATCAGACAGGCACGCTAAGGCGCGCGGTGATGTGCCGTTGTATTTACTCCAAACAGATCAGCTCAAAGATCGCGTTAGTAACGCATTAAGTCGTGAGACTGTCGGCGCTAACTATATCCATTTTCCATCGTGGATTGGCGAATGGTTTTTTGATGAGCTGACCTATGAGGAGCGCGGACAAGACGGTAAGTGGCGCAAACCAGGTAAAGGCAATAATGAGGCGTTTGACTTATTTTGTTATGCCCATGCAATCGCTATTTTGCGCGGTTATGAGCGTATTAAGTGGGGCGATGAGGATAACGTCCCTTATTGGGCAAAACTCCCACACCTAAACCCAGAGGTAATCCGAAAAGAAACAGCCGCACAGGAAGAAGAAACAGAAAGTGCGGTAGAGATTGAACAAGTAAAATCGCAACCGAAAACCAAAACAAAAAGTAATTGGCTAAACGGTGGCGCAGGCAAGAAAAAAGGTGGGTGGCTGTGATTTACGATAAAGACGAGCTCGAAGAAAAGATCAAAGCGCTTGATGAAAAAATCGAAAACGCCCAGAGCCAAGTTAGCTTTAATGGGCGATCGGTATCTTATCAAGTGTCAGAATGGACAAAACAACGTGACCGCTATCAACAAATGCTTAATGAGTTATTAGTGGAAACAAGACAGCACGTTAAACGCCACAGAATCAAATATGCGAGATTTTAAACGATGGGAATATTAGATAAAGCAATTGCCGCAATCTCGCCTAAATGGGGTGCGCAGCGAGCAAAAAGTCGTTATGTGATGAATGCGTATGAGGCGGCTATGCCAAGTCGTACACATAAAGCGAAACGCGAAAGCCAAGGTGCGAACATATCAACAAAACAAAGTGCGGTAAGTTTGCGAGAGCAGGCAAGGGCGTTAGACCAAAATCACGACATTGTGATCGGCATCTTGGACAAAATGGAAGAGCGTGTTATCGGCTCAAGAGGTATCCACATTGAGCCGCAACCTCTTAAATTAACTGGTGATGTTGATGAAGAGTTAGCTGAGCAAATTAGAAAAAAATGGGCTGAATGGTCAGTTAAGCCAGAAGTAACAGCGCAATTTACTCGTCCAGAGTTAGAACGAATGTTATTGCGTACATGGTTGCGCGATGGCGAAGTATTTATTCAGCTTGTGCGTGGATCTGTAGCGGGGCTAACTCATAGCACAGGTATTGCATTTAGCCTTGAGGCGTTAGAGCCTGACTTTGTGCCTATGTGGCAATCAGATACTGCAAATGTAATCCAAGGCATAGAGATTAACGCTTGGCGCCGCCCTGTGTCTTACCGTGTTTACATGGACAACCCACAGGAAAATAACCGCACTTACGGGCGAGTTAAATCAGTGCCGGCAGAAAATATGCTGCACCTTGCGTTTAAAAAACGACTTCACCAGTTGCGTGGTGTATCGATGTTGCACGGTGTAATTGTCCGCCTTGCCGACCTCAAAGATTACGAGGAAAGCGAACGAGTAGCCGCGAGAATTGCCGCCGCCTTTACGATGTACATCAAAAAAGGTGATGCCGCACTCTACGGAGATAATGATGATTATGGTGCAGACAGTCCGGAGCGAGATTTTGAGATTGCTCCAGGTGCAATCATTGATGATTTAAAACCTGGCGAAGATATCGGTTTGATTAACTCGAACCGTCCAAATGTAAATCTCGAAACATTTAGAAACGGTCAATTAAGAGCAACGGCGGCTGGTACTCGATCCAGTTACTCAAGCATTGCCCGTGACTATAACGGCACCTACTCAAGCCAAAGACAAGAATTAGTTGAAAGTTTTGAGGGGTACGCGGTTTTACAGGATACCTTTGTCGCCCATATATCCCGTCCGATTTACCGCGAATGGTTAAAAATGGCGATTGTCAGCGGTGAAATTGAGGTGCCAGTCGATATCGATCCAGCGTCACTTTATAACGCTGTTTACAGTGGACCTGTGATGCCATGGATTGATCCGACAAAAGAGGCGCAAGCGTGGAAAGAGCGCATCAAAGGTGGATTAGCAACCGAAAGTCAAGCGGTACGGGCAAGCGGAAGCAACCCAGCAGAAGTTAAACGCAGACGAAGAGTTGAGGTTGAGGAAAACCGCAAATTTGGTCTCAAGTTTGACACAGATTTAACTAACACAGGTACGACAAATGAAAAAGCAAAAGATGATTCTGTCTCCAGTGGCGATGGCAGCGAGCGCGACAAAGACGAATAACCAGTCTTGGTACTCAATCAAAGCCAAAGCCAACGATACGGCAGAGATCTCAATTTACGATGAGATCGGATTTTGGGGTGTATCTGCGGCGAGCTTTGCGCAGGACTTAAAAGACTGCGGCAACAATCTCAAGCAGATTAACTTACATATTCACTCCCCAGGTGGTGATGTTTTTGACGGAATCGCCATTTATAACTTGCTAAAAAATCATCCTGCCAATGTGACAGTTTACATTGACGGTTTGGCTGCAAGTATGGCGAGCGTTATTGCAATGGCTGGCAATGAGGTAATCATGCCTGAAAACGCAATGATGATGATCCACAAGCCTTGGGGAATCCAAGGTGGCGATGCAGAGGATATGCGCAAGTATGCAGACCTATTAGACAAGGTCGAAAATACGCTAATCCCTGCTTACGCAAGCAAAACAGGGAAAACACCAGAAGAATTAGCAGAAATGCTATCGGCGGAAACTTGGCTTAACGGTAAAGAATGCGTTGAACAAGGATTTGCTGACAAATTAGCCGAACCACTTGTGGCGATGGCGTCTATTAAATCACGAAAATTAGAGGACTTTGAAAATATGCCAAAAGCAATGAAAGACATGTTGTTTAAGCCACAAGGCAACGCTGGTACAAATCCAGCATCACAAACAACACCAACTGAGCAATCAGCGCCAGTAAATCAAAATCAAACTCAAACTGTGACAGTAGATAATACTGCGCAAGTGCAAGCTGAATTAAATAAACGCAATTCTGACATTAAAGCAGTATTTGCGCCGTTTGGTACTACGCACAATGATTTGCTAGTTGAGTGCTTAGGTGACTTGAGTGTTACTGCAGAGCAAGCAAAAGACAAATTACTTGCAAAACTTGGTGCAGGCACAACACCAAGCGCAACCGCAACGCCTTATGCTGGTAACGGCAACATCGTTGGAGACAGTGTGAAACAATCTTTGTTAGCACGTGCCGGTATCGACAAAGACAAAGCTGATGCAAAAGACAATGCCTACAACGCAATGACCTTGCGTGAACTTGCTCGTGCGTCATTGGTCGATCGCGGCATTAGCGTTGCGGGTCAAAATGCAATGGGCATGGTTGGCTTAGCATTTACACACTCAAGCTCTGACTTTGGTCAAATCTTAATTGATGTGGCGCACAAATCCTTGCTTAAAGGCTGGGAGACTGCGGCGGAAAACTTTGATCAGTTTACCTCACGCGGTACGCTGACCGACTTCCGCGCGGCTAAACGTGTTGGTTTAGGCGACTTTGGTTACTTACCGCAAGTTGGCGAGGGTGAGGAGTACACCTACGGCACAATCGGCGATGAAGGTGCTAGCGTTGCATTAGCAACCTACGGGCAATTATTTACAATTACCCGTCAAGCAATCCTCAATGACGATATGCACTTGTTGACAAAAATCCCTGAAAAAATGGGACAAGCCGCACGTGCGACAATCGCTAAATTGGTGTTTGCGTTATTGTCCGGTAACGCTAAAGCACAAGATGGTAAAGCATTATTTGATACATCTCACAAAAACACAATCACTAATGCGGTGTTAGACCTTGCCAACATCGACAAGGGCATCCAGTTAATGAATGGCTTTGTTAATGCGCGCGGTGAGCCGTTAGCGATTGAGCCTGAATTTATGCTGTTACCTACATCAATGTATACGCGCGGTTTACAGCTAATCAAATCCGCAAGTGTTGAGGGTGCAGACGCTAACTCTGGTATCATCAATCCATTACGCGACATTGTAACTCCGGTTAAATCTGCTCGCTTACAGGCGGCTGACGAAAAATCTTGGTACTTAATCAATAAAGAAGCGGTTGAAGTTTCTTACCTTGACGGCATCGACACTCCATACATGGAGCAACAAAACGGCTTTACCGTTGACGGCGTATCAACCAAAGTCCGCATTGATGCTGGTGTGAATGTGATTGACTATCGCGGTATCGTTAAAGTTACAAATAAGTAACTTAGAATCCATTAAATAGTAACCGCACTTTTGAACAAGGTGCGGTTTTTTATTAAATAAATCATAGGATTAATAAAATATGGCTAAAAATTATGTACAAGATGGCAATACAGTACGCTTTACCGCAACCGCTGCGATGAAAAGCGGTGATGTGGCAATGATCGAAAATCTTGCTGCAATCGCAGTATCTGATGTTGCTCAAGGTGGCGTTGGTGTTGGTTTAACTACTGGTGTTTTTGCTGTAAAAGCAAAAGCATCTGATGATATCAAGCAAGGCGCGATTGTTTACTGGTCAACTGATGGCGCAACAATTACCGCTGGTAGTAACAAACGCTTAGGCGTTGCATGGCGCGCAAGCGGTGCATCTGTGGAAACCGTAGATGTCAAGATCAACGCTTAGCCCATTTGATGTAGCAATCTCACAGGCGGACAAAGTCATATCAGATGTGATGATGTCCGTCTATGTCATCAATGGTAAAAAATACAAAGCGGTGCTTGATGAGACGCCAAAGGTGATGAGTGGAAATTATAGCGATGATTACTTAATCAACGGTACGACTCGCACGCTAACACTTTTTCGTTCGTCTGGCTATAAACCGAAACTTGGCGATATCATTACCACAACAACAAGTGAGTACATTGTACGCGGGTTTAGCTTTGAAGATGGAAAGATCGTGCTGCAGTTGGAGTGAATATGGCAGTGAAAATTGATGGGTTTGCGGAAATACAAGCTAATATCCAAAAACTAGCTAATCAAGTCGTGCCTAAAGCGGCAGCAAAAGCGATCAATAAGGTGGCTAGAAATGCAATCAAAAATGGAACAAAAAGTGCATCCAAAGAGATCCACGCGCCTGTTAAATTAATCCGCAAGCGAACTCTATTGTCTAAGAAAGCAACGGCGAGTCAGCCTGTCGCTAAAATACTAGTTGATAGAAGAAATTTGCCTTTAATCCGATTACTTGAAAACTCTAGACGAGTCATGCGAGCGAGTAAAGGTCAAATTAAAATAGGTAAATATCAAATACAACGTGGTTTTATTCAAACCCTAGCGAATGGACGTAGGCACGTTATGCAGAGACAAGGTAAAGAGCGGTATTCGATTGATGTTGTTAAGATTCCGTTAACTAGACCTTTGACATTTGCTTTTAATAATGAGCTAAAAGATTATTCGGACAAGGTCAAAGTCGAAATGACAAGGGAGTTAAGTGACATTTTTAAAAAATAGAGGATTAAATGTTAATTCACAAAAAGATTCGACATCAAGTGTCGGATATGCTCAAAAGCAGTATAAATGGTGTTGAGAATATTTATTCTGGACGCCCTTTGTTTATTGATATAGATCAAGAGACATCGGCAATCGCGATATCTATTGATGATATCTCTTGTGAGCCAATAGATCTTTGCCGCCACGAATATACTGCAACCTTGAACATCTCAACTTACCTAAAAACCGCTGTAGGCGATGATGGGCTAGACGATGTCGCTGAGCAAATTAAACAACGACTGGATAGCGCTATAGCGAGTGATGAGCTAGCGGAAACTATCCAAGAAATTGATTTAATGAGCTATGAATATGAGCAAGACGCAACAAATCGCACCTGGTTTGTCTCCAGCCTTAAATACCAAATTAAATACGAGGACTAAATATGGCAACACAAACAACCCCTTTTCAAGGGACTAAGTTTTACTTAGGCGTTGGCTATGATGCAGAGAAAGCGATTACAGCTTGCTCCGTTACGCCAAATGCCACAATCACCGCAACAGGCAATGGCTTAAAAGCTGGTGATTTTATCCGAATCACAGGCTTGGGTGCATTAGATGGCTGTTATCCTGTGAAATCGGTTTCTACTGATACAGTAACGCTTGCCGATGAAGTGGATTGGAAAGGTTTTGATAAACCGACATCATTCACTAATGCAAAAGTTTCAAAAATCCAACTATCAAGCAATTTCTGTGCGATTAAACAGATTGATGGCGACGGCGATACATTGGGTGAAACAGACATCACTACAATGTGTTCAGAGGGTACTGAAACAGAAGCAGGTGAGATTGAATACGGTTCAATCAAACTGTCTTTCTACTACGCACCGGCAACGGACATGCAAAAAGATTTGCGTAAAAAATTCTACGATAAAGAAACGTTCCCTTGGTTAATGATTTTGAAAAATAATCAAGGTGCTTTATATGGTACTGGCTTTATTCAAACCTCGCCTAACTTCAGCGGTGAAGTGAAAGGCAAATTTGAATCAGGTGTAACCATTAAAAAAGCGAAACGTGATTATTTTTTACCTACAACAGCGTAAATAACAAAGCCGAGAGTTAATCCTCTCGGTTTTCTTTTTCTAAGGCGGAACGAATGAATTTAAGAGATAAACTTTTATCACACAAACCAAAAGTTAAACCAGTCGAGATTTTAGGCGATACCTATTACATCCGTGAGTTTACCGTTGGCGAAATGAATAAAGCCTTATATGGACAACAACAAGAATTAGTCCGCATTGCTGAAAGTCAAGGTATTACACTTGATTTTAGCGATGAGGACACCCTAACCGAGCAATTAGCCAAAGTTTACGACAAACACAAATTAACTCGCACAATCGCAATGCGTCTGTGTGATGAAAACGGTGAAAACCTATTCAATGCCGAAGATGAAAATGATTTAGAGCAATTAGCACAGCTAGACAAAGCGGTCATTGAGCAACTTAACAAAGCCATTATGGACGGTGAGCCAAAAAACTCACCAGCCGAAGAAAGTTCCAAATAAACCTGTCGCTTTCTCTCGGAAAAACGCTAGAAGAGATTGAGCAGATGCCTGAAAGTCATTTACAGGAATATCGCCTATTTTATGAAGAGCAACCGTTCGGATTATGGCGTGATGATTATCGTTCAGCTCAAATTTCGCACGTTTTAGCAATGGTGAATCGTGATCCGAAAGGCAAACCGCCAGAGCTATCAGATTTTATGCCTTTCTATAAAGAGAAGAAAGAAGAAGAGTTTGATGACGGTTCTGCTGAATACTTGGCAAATAGATAACTGGGGTAAAAATGGCAGGCTCATTAGGACACTTAAATATTCAGCTTGAGTTAGATCAGGTTAAATTCCAAAGTGGTATCAATAACGCACAAGGTAGAGTTAAGCGTTTCACCGATACCACTACCAAGCAATTAAATAATATTGAGCGGTCGATGAATTCGCTCAATCGTGTATCAGCAAACCTTTTCAAAGCTGGTATAGCTGGCTTTGGCGTAAATCAATTAAAGGGTTTTGCCGATGGATATACAGAAATTCAAAATAAACTTCGATTAGTCGAAAGCGCATCAATCAGTAGCTCTAAAGGCTTAAATAACGTCTTTGATATTGCGTTAAAAACTAACCAAAGCATTAATGCGACTTCCGGAGTTTATCAGCGATTTGCTCAAAATGCCGAAACATTAAAGATTAGTCAGGCACAGATTGCTAGTTTAACCGAAACAGTATCAAAAGCTGTTGCGGTATCTGGTGCAAGTGCTGGTGCAGCCGATGCAGCATTGACACAGTTCGGGCAAGCGTTAGGAAGTGGGATTCTTCGTGGTGATGAATTTAACTCTGTAATGGAGCAGACCCCTGCGTTAGCTAAAGCGATTGCGACAGGTTTAGGCGTTACAACTGGCGAACTTCGCAATATGGCGAAAGAGGGCAAATTGACGATGGATGTTCTCGTTCCAGCGTTAGAGCGAGCCAAAGAATCCGTTGACGACCAGTTTAACACTCGAATCCTTACCATTTCCGCAGCCTTTGAAAATCTAAACACCTCTACGATTAAGTGGATTGGTGAATTAGATAAATCAACAGGTGCGAGCGATGCATTTGCTAAGGCTATCAACGAAATCGCCAATCACTTGACTATAGTGGCGAGCCTTGCAGCAGGTGCAGGTGTAATTTGGAGCGTTGGCAAAATCCGCACTTGGATTGCGGCAAGTATTCAAGCCTCTGCCGCTATGTCAGCACAAGCTGCAGCAACAAGAAATCTATCTGCCGCGCAACAAGCTCTAACTGCAACAGGTAAAGGCTTAGGTGGTGCATTGGGGTTTGTTGGTGGCCCACTTGGCTTATTAACTCTCGGCTTATCTGCTGGCGTTGGTGTATTCCTTGACTATCAACAAAAAACCGAATCTGCTCGACAAGAATTACTATCCTTTGCTGATAGTTTAGATGTAACGACTGGCAAATTAGCCAATACATCAGCCGCAGTCCTTGACGGAATGAAAGCTAAATTAGAGCAATCCATTACCGCACAAAAGGACGAAATTAAGCGATTAGCGGAAGAGTACGAAAAACTCAACAGAATAGTTGAACAAGGCAAGCAAATCGCACAACAGAGCGGAAAAGCTGAAGATGCAGCGTATTTGAACGCATTAGCTAAAGCAAGCCAAGATTTGGCGATTAAAAAAGCCGAACTGGCGAAAGCGAATGAAAAACTTGTCAAATCAGAAAGTGATTTAAAAACTATCGTTGAACAGGTTCCAGTTGCCGAATTCCACGATAAATTAAAAAGCTTACTTCCGACATTAGACACTTCTAAAATCAGCATTGATTCAATCGGTTTTTCTCTCGATGACTTAAATAGAATTTTCCCAAGCGCTGAAAGTGGTGCTGCATCTATTACAAGTGCGGTTGAGCGAATGGGTGCAATGGCTGTTTTAGTGGCTAGTCAGTTTAATGCACTCGGGTTTAGCGTTCAAAATGCTTTAAGTGATAAGGCTACACAGTTAATCGAGCGTAATAATCGCCAAATCGCAATTAACAACGAAAAAGACCCAACTAAAAAACGCAGACTTCAAGCAGAGGATAATGCCTTAAATAGCGGTTTTGAAAAGGGTTCTGCTGATTTTTCTGCGGTGGTGGATAGCAACTTTGCTTTATTAGGTTCTCAAGCTACTGCTAAAGCTGGTTATTCCAAGGAATCAAAAGGCAGTAAATCTTCTGGCGGCTCTAAAGTTGATTATGTGAAACAGTTCACAGACCAACTTAGCGAGATGGAACGCAGACTGTCAGAAATTCGAGCAAATGCTCAAGATATTTCTGTATTCGGTCAAGTCAGCCAATATCAAGAGCTAAACAAAATTACTCAAGACATCGCGGCGAATGGTGAGAAATACGCTCATTTCGGTGCAGATGGTTTAGCTAAGTTGAAGGATATGGCTGCTCAAATTGATGCAGCACAACAAAGCGTAGCTATCGCACAATTTACCTATGACAACGGTGAAAAACTGCGAGAAATGCAGTTCGAGCTTCAATTACTTGGTAAAACAAGAAAAGAGCAGGAATTACTGCAATACAATCATCAATTAGATGTTGAAGCATCTCGATTGAAGATTGGAATGTCGCAAGAGAATATTGCCAAGCTTGATGAAGAAATCGCAAAACTCAAAGAGCGTAGAGCTATTATTCAGGCGGAATCAGAGAAACGAAGAGGCAACCCGATTGCAGGCATTAAAGATGGTATAAATCAAATCCAAGATAGCTTTGGTGATATGGCGGCTAATATGTCGCAAGTTACTCAAAATGCCTTTAATGGTATGGCTGACGCTTTGACTGACTTTGTAATGACCGGTAAAGCAGATTTCCGCTCTCTAGCTCAATCAATTTTGAGAGACCTCTCATCAATGATTATCAAGATGATGATTTTTAACTCATTGAAAGCGGCTCTTGGTGGCACTGAAGTTGGTAAATTCTTTGGCTTTTCCGGTGGTGGTTACGTTGGTGGGTATGCTAGCGGTGGTTATACTGGTGATGGTGGTAAATATCAGCCAGCAGGTGTTGTACATCGTGGCGAATATGTTATCACCAAAGAGGCTACATCAAGATTAGGGATTGGATTTTTAAATCATCTCAATTATGGTCGTGGATATGCTAACGGTGGTTCGGTAGGCTCTATTCCGTCAACTGGTTACAAGCCTATGGCTGGCGGAAGTATCTCCGTCAAAGTAATCAATAATGGTGAGCCTGTTAATGCGAGCGTTGAGCAACGACAACGAAATGGCGAAACAGAAATCACGGTAGAGCTAATCCGTCAGATAGCAAGAAGTGAAACAAACGGTATTATTTCAAATAATATGCGTTCTGGTGGCGTGTTCGCTTAGGAGTGAGTATGGAAACATTTAAATGGTGCGTTAGACCAGAATTTCAGATTGATAGCGAGCCGAAAGTAAACACGATTGAATTTGGCGATGGGTACACTCAACGTCAATTACAAGGGATTAACAGTTTACTCCGTTCTTATTCCGTTGAGGTTAAGGTTAAAAACAAAGACCGCCTAGAAGTGGATGAATTCTTTAAAAGACACAAAGGAATTCATCCTTTCTTCTTTAAAGACCCGTTTACCGGTAAAAATGTCAAGGTTGTTTGTAGTAAATGGCCTGCGAAGATGAGCTTAAACTTCACTGAGTTTACTTGTAGTTTTACTGAGGTGCCGTAATGCCACAAGCAATTAGCAATCAATTCAAGTTAGACCTTGCCCAGCTAGAGCAAAACGCTCTAATTGAGCTATTTGAGGTCGATTTAAGACAGCTACGAGATAGTGACGGAATTAGCGGTGAATTATACCGTTTTTATGCCGGCACTAACGAAAAATCACAGCCTATTGTTTGGCAAGGAAAGACTTATCAGCCTTTTGGTGTAAAAGCAGATGGGTTTGAGCTTTCAGGTAATGGGCCAAGCAATCGACCAACATTAACGATTGGTAATGTTGACGGATTTGTTACCGCACTTTGCAACCGATTCGATCAGTGTTTAGGCGGCGTCGTTAGACGAAGATTGGTTTATATGCACTATCTAGATGCGGTAAATTTCGAGGATGGCAATAAGCGGGCTGACCCGTCACAGGAAGCATTGAGTTATTTCTTGATTGAGCAATTATCTTCACTCAACCGAAGTATTGCTCAATTTACCCTAGCCCTGCCATCTGAAACAGATAGCGCTTTAATCGGTGCAAGAATGATTACAACGACTTGTAGTTGGCTGTATCGAAGCGTTGAGTGCGGTTATACGGGCAAGGCAGTGGCAGATGAAAAAGACCAGCCAACCACTGACCCACAAAAGGATAAGTGCAGTGGATTGTTGACTGGTTGCAAGCTAAGAAATAACACGCGCAACTATGGCGGATTTGTCAGCGTTGATAAATTGGGGTAGACAATGAACGGTAAGTTACACAACGAGATAATCAAATACTCAAAATCAAAAGAACCACAGGAAAGCTGTGGTTTTGTTGTTTTAGTAGGCGATGAAAAAGTCTTTATACCTTGCGAAAACGTAGCAGAGGATAGAGAGAACCACTTTGAAATCTCACCGGAAGATTACATCAATGCATCAGAGAAAGGCGAGATTGTGGCATTGATTCATTCTCACCCACAAGGCGAACCGAAGTTATCCCTATCAGACTTACAAACACAACTTTATAGCCAATTAGATTTTTGGCTAGTTTGCGATGAGAAAATCCACATTTTCCCGAAAATCCCATTCCTGATCGGTCGTGAGTTTGAACACGGTGAAATGGATTGTTACACGCTATTCAGAGATTTTTACCGTTTATCTGGTCGTGAATTTCCTGACTTTGAACGGCAAGAATACTGGTGGGAAGATGGTTTCGATCTCTACTTAGACAATATGGAAAAGCACAGATTTGAGCAAGTTAGCGAGCCACAAATTGGTGATGTGATTTTAATCAGTGTTGGTTCGGATGTGCCTAATCACGCTGCGATTTATGTAGGGAATCAGATGGTTCTTCATCACGCGCCAAAACGATTATCTAAGCGTGATTTGTACGATGGTTATTGGCTTAAACACGCTCACAGCATTTGGAGACACAAAGAATGGTCAACGTTAGATTTTACGGCAGCCTTAAACAGTTTGGATCTGAATTTAATCTAGACTGCAAAACACCTGCCGAAGTGGTACACGCCTTAACAAGTCAAATTCCCAAACTAAGACAATTTATTCAACAGGGCTTATTTACTGTAAGAGTAGGACGAGAGTATTTAGATAGTCGCTATTTAGAGCAAGGGTTAAGTCAAAAGCTAAAAGACGATGCGACAGTACATTTCACACCAACCCTAAAAGGCTCAAAAGGAGGTGGATTGCGTAGGGTGATTGCTGGTGCTGCAATCGTTGCAGGTGCGCTAGCTTTAGGTCCGCTAGGTCTTGGTGTCCTTGGCTCAACTTCCGCAATGATGATTGGTGGATTGGGTGCATCAATGTTGCTTGGTGGAGTAGCTCAAATGCTCACAAAAATGCCAACGATGAGAGGCGTAACGCCAACAGGTGCGGTTAAGCATGAAAGCGTAAAAAGCAAGCAGGAAGAGAAAAAGCAATCAACAAGTTTTTCAAATCTCTCAAATATGGTGGCACAAGGTAAATCTATGCCTCTCGCTTATGGATTGATTAGGACTGGCACGCTTGTTATCTCTCAAGGCGTTGAGACTATGGATGTCGATAGAAACCCAACCTCATCTACTGTAGATGATACGAACAAACCATCCACAGGCAACACAGGAAGTAATACCGGAATTGTCGATTCAAATAGACATCGAGATAAATATGGAAAAATCTATCCTTGGATAGCAGCGAGGGAGGCTTAAAATGGGCAAAGGAAGCAGAAGAGGTGGTGGCAGTCCTAGCCCAGCCCCTGTAGTTAATGCTGAAGCTAACACTGGAAGCGGAGCTGGTAGCGTACATACACCAGTTGAAGCAAAGGAAACAAGCCGAAGCAAGCAGTTAATCAAAATCGTTGAAGTTATCTCTGAGGGCGAGGTAGCAGGTTTAGCTGACGGAATGAAGTCGGTTTACTTGGATAATACACCTGTTCAAAACAAAAATGGCTCGTTTAACTTCAAGAATGTGTCATTACAAGGTCGAATTGGCGGACAAGTCCAAGATGTACTTAGTGGATTTAGCGCATCGGAAAAAGAGGTATCCGTATCAGCGCAGGTGAGAAGAAATCTACCTATAACAAGAACAATTACAGACAGTAAAGTATCTAGATTAAGATTTACCATTGGCGTTCAAGCTCTTTCAAAAATGGAGGATAACGGGGATATTAACGGCTCGCAAGTTAATCTAGTTATTACCATTGGGAGCAAGTCTTACCCCGTAACCATTGTTGGTAAATATAGCTCTCAATACCTACAGCAACATACATTTGGGGATTTACCGCCTGTTCCATTTACTATTAAGGTTGAGCGAATAACCGAAGATAGCAACTCGCAAAAACTCCAGAATAATACGTTGTGGTCGAGTTATACAGAGGTTATTGATACAGTATTCACCTATCCAAACACTGCTTTGGTTGGCGTAAAATTTGACTCAGAGTATTTTAGCAACCTACCCACTCGAACCTATGACATTATGGGGATTAAAGTCAAAATCCCTAGCAACTACAATCCTAGAACAAGACAATATTCTGGCGTTTGGGACGGTACGTTCAAAATAGATTGGACAGATAATCCTGCTTGGGTTTTATTCGACATTGTCACAAACAAACGTTACGGATTAGGTAATCGACTAGGCGATTTTGGAGCTGATAAATGGACTTTATACCAAGTCGCTCAATATTGCGACCAATTAGTGCCAGACGGTTTCGGTGGGAAAGAGCCTAGATTCACCTGTAATGCGTGGCTAACAGAACAGCGTTCTGCGTATGATGTGATTAATGACATCTGCTCAATTTTTAGAGCAATGCCAGTCTGGAACGGTCAGCAATTAACGGTAGTAATGGATCGCCCTTATGACCCTGTTTGGACATACACAAACGCAAACGTGGAGAATGGGGAGTTTAATTACACATTTTCAGCTAAGAAAGCTCGCCATAATGCTATTCAGGTTGAGTATGTTGATAAAAATAGCTCATACGAAAGGATGATTGAGTATGTTTCTGATGATGATTCAATCCGTAAGAATGGCTTAAACGTTAAGAAAATCACCGCCTTTGGTTGCACCTCTAGAGGTCAAGCGCACCGCACTGGCTTATGGTTACTCCAAACTGAAAAGCTAGAAACCAAGACAGTCACTTTTACTGTTGGCACAGAGGGATTAATGCATATCCCCGGCGACATTATTAGAGTATCTGACACATATTACGCTGGTACAAACATTGGTGGGCGAGTTTTAGCAGTCGATGGTAAGAAAGTCACTCTTGATAGAGAAATTTCTATCAATGGTAATAGTTACTTTAGCTACATCAACCAAAATGCTAAACATCAAGACATTAAGATTATCTCGGCGAAAGGTGCGGAAGTCACTTTAGACCAAGCTCCAACAGGATTAGAGGCTTATGGTGTATGGTCGCTATCCACTCAACAGGTAACAAGTCAGCTATTCAAGGCTTTAACCGTTAAAGAAGAAGCGAAAGGTAAATATACCATTACAGCCTTGCAGCACGAGCCGCAGAAAGAAGCTATTGTTGATAATGGTGCGAAGTTTGAACCTAGAGCGACTTCAATTCTAAGTGTGCCGCAGATTAGTAATATTAATGTCAATGTTAATCAGGACGGCAGCGTTAGCTTTTCAACCGACATTACAGGTGGCCAAGGACTTGTTAAGTACGATATTAAAATCTACAAAGACGGTGCTTTATATGATGTTCGTCTAGGTCAATCATCGCCTAATGTTAGCTTTGATGATTTTGAGAATGGCGAATACACCATTGTCATTCAAGTTAAGGGCGAGAGCGGTGAGCTATTAAGCGAAAGAACGCAAACCTTTGTTATTGATAAGCCTCCAGCGCCGACAGGCGTAAAAGTTACTGGTGGACTAGGTAATATCACAATCGAGTGGGATTGGATTAATGATGCAACTGCTACAGAGATTTATGTTAGCGAAACTGACGATATAAAAACCGCAAGACTGCTGACCAAAGTAAATTCTAGGGTTTACACGCACGAAGTCGGAGCTAATCAGGTTAGATACTATTGGTTAAGACATACTCGAGGTGTGAACGTTGGTCCATTTAATCAGTTGACTGGTACTCGTGGCGAAAGCTCGGTTGATATTGATGCAGAGTTAGAGGTTTTAAACAAAAAACTCTCTCAAAACATCGTAACAGAGATAATCGACACCGCTTTGCCCGCTCGAAACCTAGACTTAATTAAAACGGTCAGCGGTTTAAATGTCGATGAATATCAAGGTCACAAGCAAGTTTACAACACTGCGGACGGTAAATTATACACTTGGAACGGTACTAAATACCTTGAGAATGGCATTGATGTAAGCGGCGCTCGCATTAAGACGACACAATTAGTTGGAACTTTACAAGCTGACCAAATTGGTGCGAATACAATCGGAGCAGGTGCGCTACAAGCTGGAGCGGTGCGAGCAGAACACATGGCAGCAGGACAGATTACTGCTGACAAGTTAGCGATTGGGCTTGGCGGAAACTTGCTCTACAACCCTATATTCGCAAACCCGACAAATGGTGTGCCTGATGGTTGGATTAAATCAGAACGAGGATTGCCAGATGATAAGCGTGGGGAAAGATTATGTCATCAAGACCAAACTTACGGGTTCGCCAAGGATGGATATCTAAGAAATGAGAATATCCTAAGATGGAGCAATAAGCCGACTGGCAATCCAAATACGCAATGCGGTATCTGGCAAAACGTTCCAATTAATGCAAATCATTGGTATATGCTTTCGGCTTATATGGGTAATCATTCCTGCTCAAAAGTTGAGATGTATATTGACGCAAGGGGAGCTAATGGAGAATGGCTATTAAACAAGATAGAGCAAGTTGGCAAGCAGTATCCGTTTAGAGGGATAGACGGTGCGAAAAGAGCATTTATAAAATTCAAGGCTCCTCCAAATGCCGTGAGTGTAGATGTATTCTTCTTTTTTTATGATGGAGATGGCTCGAATCCAAATGGTGCTTGGATGTTTGTTGGTCGTCCAATGTTAGAGGAGTGTACGGAATACACAACCCAACCTAGCCCGTGGCAAAATGCAGGTGTCACCGCTATTCACGGCGGTTCGATTGTCACTAACTCAATCACCGCTCAACAAATGGCGGCCGATAGTATTACCTCAAACAAGATTGCAACTGGTGCAGTAGCAGCGAAACATATTGCTGTCGGTAGTATCGGAGCTGACCATATTGCAACACGGTCATTAACCTCTGATAAGCTAAATGTGAATAGCCTCTCCGCTATTAGTTCTGATATTGGACGAATTACAGCAGGAACAATCACAGGTACGAGTATCAATGGTAATAATATCTCAGGTGGTACAATTTCAGGGGCATCCATTAACGGGGGGAGTCTTAATATTAATAATAGATTTAAGGTAAGCGGAGATGGTCAAGCCGAGATGAGAGCATCATCAGGCAATGTTGGTATGGTCATCAATAATGACAATATTATCGTCTATGATTACAACGGCAATCCAAGAGTTAAGATAGGTAGATTATGATTTATTTACTTCCAACAATCGTAGCTATATCCATTGTGATATGGCTTTTATTAGTACGTAAGAAAAAAGGCGGTAATGTGAGTGAGCATGGAATTGAAACTTATGATAGCTATAGAAATGTAACTTTCTCTACTGGGAATAAGTTATTTAGGTATATAGGTTATAAAGATTTAACTCTAGGGGGCTTTAATATATCCGTAAATGTTAGTAATGGGCAGCCTGTTTTTATACCTATTGTCCTATCAACCAACAATCAAGAGCTGTCTCATCAAGTGGCTATAGCTGTTGATATGCCGTATATTTCAGAGGCGAGAGTTAGCGGAAATACTTTTTCTGGCGTTGTTAAGTCGCCAGCGGATTTTCGCTATGATGGATCGCTTAGAAATAAACCTCTAATTAGAGTTTTTTATGGAGTTTACTAATGTACGGATTTTCAGGCATTACAGATGTAAATGACGGCTTTTTAAGCATGTCTCTACAAAGACGAGGGCAATCTCAATTCTCCAACAACTTCGCCAATATTGCTGTATCTGACACCGACATTATTGTCATATCTAGTTGTAATGGTGATGTAGCGCAGTTTAAGAAAAATGGTGGAGATATAGTTTTATACAGCCAAAATGCAACATACGTTGAGTATTTAATATTTAATACAAACACTGCTAAAAGCAGCGGATATGGAATAGAAACGTATGATAGTAATGGTCGAGTTATTTTCTCATCAAACCATAAATTCCTTAGACCGATCAAAATCGTAGATACAAACTTAAACAGAGGCAGTTTTACAGAGGCTGTTGATGCTGGCAAAAAATACGGTGTCATACTATCAAACTACGGATTTCGTATAAGTATCACGCCAGATTACTGCCGCAAAATAATGAGGAGTGTTAGAGTTGACAACCGAATTAATTTTAACTCTGTCAACCATGATGCTCAAGGCGCGGGAAGAGTAGGCATGACATATAACGATGATTCGTTCTATGCTAACGCAATTATTGTAGATATTACTGGGTATTAAAACAGGAGTGAAAATGACAACATTTAACAAAATCTTAAATCCAATGTATTCGGCTATTGCTGCATACTCCAAGCAGGAAGATGGCTCAATCAATGCCAAGTATGTGCTAGGCACGGGTGAAGATAGTGACGGTTCGGTGACTAACTTCACACCTATCATCTCTGATTATAAATGGATTGATGCAGTAGCAGCTAAAGAGTTAATTAGCAAGCCATTAACCAAAGAGGATATTGGCAAAACGACAGAGCAGATTGAATTGGAACGGATTTATGCTTATCTGAAAGAAAATGGTCAAATCGTAATTTAATCAACCTTAACTGAAATCAACCGCACTTTGAGCAATCATCGTGCGGTTTTTTATTGGAGCAAAGATGGAAAACATTGAGCTAGAAACAGTGCGTGGTGATGATGACGGGTGGACTTTTGAAATCCTAGAGGATGACGAGCAGAAAAGTGATTTAACTGGTAGCAAGTTTGATATGTGGATTGAGCCAAAGAAAGGCGAGATTATCAAGTTATCAACTGAAACGGGTGAAATCACTGTAAGCGAAAATCTAGTAACCGTTACATTATCGCACGATAAAACGCTAGGGGCGAAATGGGAAACTGCAAGCTGGGATTTGCAGTGTACAAGTCCGCAAGGATTGATTAGAACGCTCGCAGGCGGTGAATTCACGCTTATCCACGATATAACGGAGGCGAGATGATTATTAGATTAGTTAAACGCTCAAGACCTAATATCAAGGTTAAGGTGCGTTTAATAAAAGAGATTGGGGAGAGAAAGGAAAAAATCCCAACCCTCGAAGAATTAATTACTTTTTACAAAATAGGAGCTTTATAAGATGGCGGCACAAGAATTTCACCAAATACTCACAGAATTTGCCGAGTTTGTCGGCATGAAAGATAAGGAAATCACTAAACTTATCGGCAACCTAACGACTTTAAGCACAACAGAGAAAACAAATCTAGTTGGTGCAATCAATGAATTATATCAATCTGTCAGAAGTTTATCAGGTAGTGCAGCAGGCATTAATGACAGCGCAACCAATGAAACTTCAACCTTATCCGCTAAGAAAATCCTTGAGCTTGTAAGCCAAGCAAAAATTGATGCGAAAAGCGAAATCTTAGGCGGCAATGTTGCGGCAGAGTTAGATACCATTAAAGAGTTAGCCGATGCGTTAAATGGTATTAAAACAGGTGAAGATGGCTTGAATAAGCTCATTCAAAAAATCTCACAAGTCAATGAAGCATTAACCACGCTTAATCAAAAATTCACCGCTCTAGATGGTGTAAATTTAAAAGAAGCTTACACACGAGGTTACAATAAATAATGACATTTCAAGCGAATATATCAGAATTCGCTGAATTCATGGGAACTGAAATTAAGCGAATAGAAAAGAAAATTCCGACAGATGGTAGCGGTAGCCAATCTAGTGATTCATCAATAATCACTGGAAATGGACGACCAGACAAACCTGAAACAACACAAGGCAAGATTACAGGTAAAGAGCTGAACGGAACTTTTTATAGTTCTTTAGACGGAGCAGGCGTTGGGGCTCACCTATGGCAGAAACAAAAAAATCAATGGAGTGTTATATCTGCTGATACAGGTGAGCGTAGTATGTCGAGACGCAGCGTAAATATTAAATCTGGGAATGTAGCTTTAAGGCGAATAAACAATATTGTGCAATGCACCTTTAGCGGTGGGCAATGGGACGCTATTTATTTTTATGGGACAGCAAGCCCAAACCACTCAAAAAAATCTCACGCTAAACGTATGGATATTTTGCCTAATAGTCAAATACCATACGGATTTCGTTCGTCTAAATCCATTATGCTCCCTTTTTATGATGATGACGGGGCTCACGTTGGAATGGTGTATGTAGGTGGTGTTAGAAACTATAACTATATAGAGTTACGGTTTAAAGATAAACCGCCTGCTGAAGATATGAATATTATACGTATGCCTGTTATTACTTGGATAACTGACGATCCATTCCCCGAAACTCTGCCCTAATCCAGAAGTTCAGCGACTTCTTCCATGTTTGGGGCGTAATAGACATTTTATAATATCTGAATGTCTTTACGCCTTATTTTATGGCATTATTACAACCCTGTAACTTTAGTAGTTTCGGAAAAATGTATAGTGTTTCGGAAATAAACAATATTACAGATGTATAATAAGCTGATTTTATTAGTTAAAATTTGGTGTTTTGAAATTCGTACGTTTTGACTTCAAAAGAGCATAATCCAGTATTTACGCTATCTAAAGTCGATTTTAATTCCGAAACCTTTTCTTGTTTTTAGGTTTTAAAGTTTAATAAAATCAATGAGTTTTGAAAACGTTTCGGAACGTGATTTGTGACAAAAAAAAGGCCCTTCATTTGAAGAGCCTTTTTTATTTGGTTGGATTTAGTGGTTTTTCTTTTCTGATGTAATGTTGAGTGGTACGTGCAGAAGTATGGCCAAGTTGTTTTCTTGCTCGTTCATCATCAATCATTAATGAAAGGTCTGTTGCTGCTTTCGCTCGAAGATCTCTCAATTGCACTTGGTTGATCTCTTCGGCTAGCTCTTTATATTTTCTTGATGCCGCATTACGGGTGTCTTTGAAATAATCTGTAAGTGATCTCCGCTCGAGTTTTCGCCCCCATTTATTCGTAAACAGAAACTGATTTTCTTCAGTGATCCGCTTGTCGATAATCTCTTTTAGTTTACCTATAATTTTAATAGCGACACGTTTACCTGTTTTTTGCTGTGTAATATGCAGTAAATCGTTGTAGATGTGCGAACTATGGATTTTTACCACGTCTATTGGACGTTGTCCGGTTAAATACATCACATCCATAATATCCTTCATATCACCTGTGGCGCAGTCGTAGATTTTATCCAAGATATAATCTTCAATGTACACATCACGGTAATTCACTTTGAATTTTTTAACCCCTGTTGATGGGCTGATCTTTTCAGTGTAACCCCATTCTCTCGCCATGCTCCAAATGTGGCCAAATAACCCAACTTCGATATTTGCGGTTGGTTTAACGTCTTTTCTCCAATCTAAATATTCACGAATGTGTATAGGCTCTATTTCATCAAGGGTAAATGGTGGATCTTGGAAGTATTGGCGTAATTTCTTTATTGCCTGAATGTTTGAATTTCGAGTATTCTTCGCTTTTTTAAGCGGCACAACTTCTTTTTCATATCGCTCAAGCACTTCAATGAAAAGGATATTATCTTTTTTCGTCAGATACTGCATATTAAGCTTTGCTGCTTCCAGAATAGCAATGTGCTTATCTTTACCTAAAGCAACTTCTTTTTTATCTGCCATCGTGTAGTAATAATAAACCACGATTGAGCCATCCGCTCTTTTTCGATTCCGACACACTAAACCTTGTGGCAATCCTTGATTAATTCGTTTTCTTGGACGTGCCATAATATCCCCCTTACTAACTTAATACTGCAGACCGCCTTCTTTCCTTTGTTTGTGTAATCGGCTGCACTTTCTCACCTTTCAAAATTTTGTCACCATCAGATCGTAACACAAGCGGGAATTTTCTATTTCCTTTTGGATGAAGAAAAGGAATTCCGAATTCATTTAAGCTTTTCATCTGATATTTTGGACAAACATATCCAGTTATTAACGCTAATAATTCTGGACTGCAGTATTCATCAAAAAATTCTCTTTCCATAAAAGCTCCAATAAACTGCTATTTATTTGATTTAAATCTAGCTGCTTGTACCTCGTTTACAGCCTTGTAAACTCTGTATCTTTGCGAAATCGGGATTTTTAATTCTCCAGGATAAATTTCAAAATGCGGGTATCCATTTGCGATCCAAAATCTAGTTTTATTGTTTTTGTGATCCACAGTGTAACTATTTGTGACCCAATCGAAAGGATTGTTCTCTAGGCTGTCTATTAATTCTTTCCACGGGCTGACAGGTTCCTGTTGTAGTAATCTACAAATAAATAATGGTGTGGCGTTCATTTTCTTTACCCCAATAAAAAACCGCCCATAAGAGCGGTTATAGTGATTTATTTTAGTTAGCCGATAAACGATATAGCAAATGTTCAAAATCTGCTCTATGTGCTTGTTTAAGCGGTTCTATGAGCTTTCTTGCCACTGGCAAAGATTTATCATAGAAACGCTTATATTCTGTGTGATGTCCGTAAACTGTCGGACTGTATGACGAACCAATTACTTCTAACGGTTTAACCAGTTTTCCCAATAACCAATTCATCTGACCGTGCGAGAATAACAATAAAGTAAGATTTGAGATTTCTTCTTTTGTTAAGTCGAAAGTGAATCTTTCTTCTGCTGGTGGAAGCGCAATAGGTTGCAAGTTCGTAATGAACGCCATTGCATTTCCGAATTGGCTTTGTGGAATTTGGTCGTATTTAGCAACCTTGAAAGCAGATTTTAACTGGCGGTAGATTTCTTGCCAGTGTAAACCTGTTCTATGGTGTGCTTGTTGTACTGCTGATTGAATCGCCTGTTGTTGTTCTGGCGTAATCGTATTTGGTAAAAGTGCGGTCGGATTTTTGTGTAAATTTAGGAACGCACGTAATACAACTAAATGGAATTTAGGACTAATCCACATCGCATAGGCAAGCATTAATTCTTCGCAAGCGTAAGTGCTTGGATTTCTACCGCCACGAACCGTTTTTACTACCGAAGTAGGAATTCCTACTTTGCTCTCAATCTCTATTTCAGAGATTAATTCTTTGGTTTGTTGGTTTGATAAAAATAAAACAGGTTTATGCTTTTGCTCACCGCCACTTGCTCTATGTAAGTCTGTTAGCGAATAAAGATTGTCTAATTGGCGAATTGAATTATTAAGAATTGTTAAGTTTGACATTTTTGTACCTTTCGTTTTAGTTTAGTTAGTCGTTCGCTTAGTGGGCGGACGGGCTTCAACTACCAACGAAAGATGGCGGAGCTTATTCCCTTTCGGTGTTTTATTTAGCTCTCTCAACCCGACCGTAAACGATCGATACCTAAATTTCAGGTACAAAAAAACCGCTTTTTGACGGGCGGATAACCGTCTTTCGTTTGTAGTGCGGTTATCTTAATCCGAAGTTTAAGCGGTGTCAATATATAGCAATCTTGGCTAATTATTTGCCATTTAATTTTCTGGCAAATCAGGCAAAGGCATCCAATGCGTCACTTTTGCTAGTTTGTCATCATCTGTATGCGAATACCAAGTACCAAGACTATAGAATCCAATTCTAATTTCAGTGTCGCCATTATCCACAGCTACAACCAATACCTCTTTGTTGCTTCTTGGCAACATATCATCGCACTTAATCCATTTGCTTTTGTATAAAGCCATCAAAAGTGTAGATAGTGGTGGGAAGTTAGTTTTGATTTCTGCTTTTTCCATATTCATCACCTTAAAATTTTTGAATATGATAGCACATCGTTAATCTTTTGGCAGTTTAGGCAAAGGCATCCAGTGAGTTACTTCTGGGTTGTCTGTTCTAAAGTCATAAGATGTATGCTCGCTATTTATCCACATCGTAAAAAATTTAGGATGATCCTCTTCCACTAAATCAGAATACCAGCCTTGTTCGATTGAAAGAGAGCCATTATCGAGTTTGCAACATAACAATAAATTTGGATGACTATCCTCAACTTCTATATCTGGCATTACATTAGGCAATCTATCACTACATTTAATCCATCCACTCATACTTGCTCCTTTGGTGGTTTTGGAAGTGGCATCCAGTGCGTAATGTTATAGCCAACATACCATTTACCATCTTCCATAATAATGTTTATACTTACGCATTTAGTTTCAGCATCGAAAACCAAACACTTAATGCCTTGCTCGGGTAAGCTCTCAGTGCATTTAATCCATGGATTTTTTAATTTATCTAACTCGTTTTCCGCATTAGATAATGCGTCATATAAAATAGCAATGCCATTCATTGCATCTTGATAGGCAAAAGATGGTGCAGTCATGCTTACTCCTTATTCAAATCCTCTTCTTTAACGAAAACTCCGTCAATCATTTTCCCTTTACGGTCTTTTATCTGCTCGTAAGCGTGTTCTAAGCATTCAAGCATAGTAAATCCGTAATAGTGAGAGTAACCGTTAAGCTCGGTGATTAGCTCGTATAAAACTAACTTACCATTACCGCCATCAATCAACCACGATAAACCATTTAAATAATGCATAGTGTATTTAATCTGATTTTCAGGCGATTCAATTTGAAATTCCCGAGCAAAGATTAAATCTTTCTCGATTTGGCATTGCTCGTTTAGGATAATTAAAACCACACCACAATCACCAATACTGTCTTTGATTTTCTCTTTGTCGTTTCGTGCGATACCAGCACAAAGCTCGCCGAATTCTTCCATCAGCTTGATAAATTGTTTCTGTGGAGTAGAGCCTAAAATAAGGTTTCTATCTTCCGCCCATTGTTCAATTTTTCTAATTAATTCTTTTTCTTTCATATCACACCACCCAGCAAAATGCTTTCATTTCCTTTCTCCTAAAACAAAAGGCGCCACTTGGAACGCCTATTGGATTTGTTAAATATTGATTTACCACGGTTTGCAAATATCAGGCACTTCAATAACCATAATTTGCTCTGGTTTTATTCTTTTGTACTTAATCCAATATTGGACGATTTCCAATGCCTCTCCCTCGCTGACTGTTTCTCTAGTCTCTCTTACCATTCCCCATTCATGTCCGAATTGACATTCAATGACAACGTATCTTTTGCCATTTGATACTTGTAAGTCCTGTCTAAACATCTTTTACTCCACGAGAGATAAGCCATATTTTCAAATTAAAAAAGAAAACTTCTTCCGATAACTTTCTTTTTTGGTGCCTATCAAAAAGAATGACGGCATAGAGAGCAATTAGATAAACAACCATCCAATCCAGCACCATTTCCATATCAATCACCAGCTTTATGGTTTACCTTTGCCATATTAACCACTGGCAAAATATCAACTAGCGGTCGTTGTAAATTCTTCCGATGTTCCGCATCAATATTTTCGCCAGCCCAATTAATAAAATCTTCCACTTCCTTCATCTTTCCGCCTGACTTTAAATAAGTAAAGCAGATTGCTATCAAGTCAGCTCTCGCCTCGCTATCAAGCAAAATCCAGTATTTTTTAGCTGTATCAATAGCGGTTAATGCCAGTTTGCTATTAACAAATGGAACAATGTTAAATGTAAAGGCTGATTTGAAAGTGCTTTTGAATAACGAATAAGGAATACTCACATTAATCTCATTCATTTCTATACCTTGTTCTTATCTGTGTAATTAACTAACTCACGGATTTTCTCACGCACAATTTCAAGAGCTTTTTCTAAACTCCGTTCTTTTTCGTGTAATTCCGCTAATTCGTGTTCTGTTTGTTCTTTGTTCATAATTTACCTAAAATAAAACCGCCTTATTTGGCGGTCTCAATCATTTTTAAAATACGTTCCGGAGTTTCTTTTACTACCACATTATGCTCGTCCGAAAACTTAATAATAGAGCAGTCATTGTGTGCTGATGTTATAGTTCTAATTAAATCTACATTTACAATTAAATCACCGTCACCAGCTCTAAAATTTTTAAATTTAATAAATTTACTCATAACTCACCCCTAGAATGGAATATTATCGTCAAAGCTATCGCCTTGTTCTGCCATTGCACTTAATGGATCTGGTTTAGCCTTGCTTTGTTTCGCTTGTTTCTGTTCTTCTTGGCGACCGCCTAACATCTGTAAGTTATCGCCTTGAATTTCTGTTGTGTAACGGTCTTGGCCATTATTGTCTTGCCATTTACGGGTTTTTAATCGCCCCTCAACATACACTTGAGAGCCTTTATGTAGATATTGAGCGGCTATTTCGGCTAATCTGCGGTAAAGCACGATACGGTGCCATTCTGTTTGAGTTTTTTTCTCGCCTGAGTTTTTATCCGTCCAGCTTTCAGAAGTTGCCACTGTGATGTTCGCAACCTGTTCGCCGGTTGGCATTGTGCGGATTTCTGGGTCGTTTCCTAAATTTCCAACAATGATCACTTTATTAATTCCAGCCATATTTACTCCATAGATTTATATGCTTTTAATGTTTTGATAAATGCGGGTATTTCCTTGTCAAACGCTGCCATTAATTTTTCATCTCGCTCAACCGTAAAGAGATAAAACGGTTGCTTTTGATATTCAGGGCAATAACTCACAAAATCCCATGTTTTATATCCTGTCACCCACAAATTCGCTTGCACTTGGATAACATATTCAGACGGCACGCCTCCGTTGATGATGTATTGAATATGCGTACTCATTTTTGGGCATTTAATCTCAAGCCCTTTTTTGAGTTCAGGAATCAATCCATCAGGACTAACCAACAATTCTTTTTTCTCGTTTAGATATACGCCGCCAACTTGCTTGACGGCGTTTCCTGTAAGAAATTCATAAGCAGAGCGGGCAAGTGGCTCAAGCTGATTGCCTCGCTCCATAAAAGCTGATTTATATCCGCCATCTTGTAAACCAAGTATGCTTTCTTCAATCAGCTCAGACATATATTTGATTTGCGAGCTTGATTTTTTACCTGTTGGCGTAACGATATTCTCGATTCCTGTTGCTGTTGGAATACCAAGTCTTGCCGTTAGCCATTCTTCAGTGCCTTGCTCGCAATCAAGCGTTATTAGTCCGTCTATCATAAGGGAATATCCTCGTCATTACTTTCATCTTGGACTTGTTGTTTGTTTAGTTTACTAAGCAACATCCCGATAACTTCTTCAGCTTTGCTTTTTGTGATTTTTTCAAGCGATTCAACGTTACCCGCATAAGCTAGTAAGCTATGCTCATTTGATTTTGTAACATCGATTAGAGATTTCATCTGCTCAAGCTGTTCGGGAGTGATTAATTCTACCGATTGAGTGTCAATCACCGTTGTTCCGTTATCAGGCGTTGCAGCGCTATGCTGATTGATAGGCTCTTCATTTACTTCATCAGCAGTAATTACTCCACCTAATTCATCTGGAAATGCTTTACGCAATGCGCCAGCCTCAGCGCATTTCGCTAATTGGCCTCTAGGGCGTTTGCTCCACATAGAATTAGGCTTGCCCTCTTTTGTTGTTGCGCAAGCCTCAGAAAAATATTCCGTGTGGGAAAATGCGCATCGTTCATTATTAATGAATCGATAAACGGTAACTCTGCACCATTCAGGAGCCTCTATACCTCTGAATGTAATCGTATCACCAAAAACTGGCTCATCTTGACCAGCCATTTGACCAGTGCGAAATGCTGTAATGCGCTGCTCGTAAATACCTGGCATGATGACATCACGCCAGTTTTTATTGCCTGTTTTTGCATCTGTCACTGACATTGGCACGATATGACAAGGCTTTTTAAGAATATCTAACTTACGAGCCTTGCAATAATCTACGGCAAGCAAAATACTTTCATCCTTTGCACCAGGAAAAACGCTATTTTGCAAAGTTGTCCAAACTGCGGTATCAATATTGCGTTCGGTTAGGGCTGTTTGAATGTTCGCCGGTAATGTATTCATTTTGTTGTTCCTTTAATTAACTTTCTTGAGTGTTACATTGTCACCGTATTGCTCTTTAATTTTACGAGCGAATGATACGGCATCGTTCAACGTTCCTGAGAATGCGATTCTGACTTCAAAATGCTCAATGGCATCACCAGGCGACAATTCTTGTGCTTTTAACGTTTCACTTCCCATGTTTTTTTCTTTGCAAGAAGATTGAGCGGCTTGCGTTTCAGCTTTTACTTTTGCCTCTTCTTGCGCCTTAGCCTTGATTTCAGATTCACGCTTTTGCTCATCATCAATTCGTTGTTTGATGATTGGTGCTAAATCTTCTTCACTTGCAATTAACTTGATTGCATCAGGGAATAGATAGCTTGATTTAGAGGTTAGTTGTTCAAGGCGTTCAGTTAAGCGAGTGACTTCAATAGTGATCTCGCTAATGATTAGGGTTTTCTCAGCATTTACGGCTTTCGTTAAGCCTGAGATTGAGCTTTTGCGTTTTGTGCTTTCTTCGATTCGACTTGCGATCTTATGCTTTGGAATGTTCTCTTCTAGTGCAAGTGATATATCGCTTGTTTTTGCTAGTTTGTGGCGAATATCTGAGATTTCAGCAACCGCATCATCTACGATCTTAGCTTTAATCTCAGATTCTTTAGTTTTGACTAACTTATCTCGTGCCAATCGCTCTTGTCTAAAACGCTCAGCAATGCTTTCGGCTGTTTCAACAAGTTTTTTAATATCACCACCAACGGCATTTTTGATGGCCAATCTTGTTTTATCCTCTAATTCTTTAAGGATTTTTACTTCTTCCTTTGCGGTCAAGAAGTCATCATCGGTTTCAAAATTGCTTGTTAGGGTAGAGATAAACGCATCCGCTTGTTTCTCAAAGTCTGCAATATTGGTTGTTAAAACTTTGCTTTCTGTTGATAGGATCAACTCAAATTTTTCTGTCATTTTTATTTACCTTAAATTTAAATATAACCACGTTTATAATCTTCTTCTTTTTGCGCTATGCGATTTTCAGCAAGTTTTTTTACTGCCTCATCTCTCAAGTTTTTAAGAGCCGATTGATTACATAAGAAGATATTGATCCAAGCGCTATCGTTTTCCTCCATAAGCTCAGAAAACTCGCATAAAGTTTGGCTATCTCCACTTTTTATTTCTCTTTCTATATCGCTAATTTCATTTTGTACTGCACGCTCATAAGCATCATATTGTTCTTGAGCTTTATCGTAAGCGGTAAAACTAGCAATTTCCCATTGGCGTTGCATTGTTTGCATTTTGAATACCTCTCAATATGTCAAAGTAAGAGCATAAATCATCGTATTTGAATGTTCTTACCCAATGACCTCTGATTAATTTTTTGCCTCGAGGCTTGATTTGGCGATAATAAATCGCTCGCTCGATTGTGGTTGCGTGTACGCCAAAAAGACGATGGATCTCAGTAAGTTGAAATTCAGTTTGGCGCTCAGATTCAGGCTGTTGATTACGCATTTCGTTGTACTCATCAAAACGTTTTAAATAACGCATCTTAGCCTTTGAAATACGCTTAACTAATGTTGGCTTGGTTGCTAGTCCAGTTTTCGGTTTTGAGCGGCGAGCGAGCTTGTTATTGAGCCATTCAGCCGTATTTGCTTTTAGCTCTTCACGCTCTTTCTTTCTCGTTTCAGCCAGTTCTACTGATTGATAATTAGATGAGTGCCACCAAACTTTACCGCCAACTCTTTCAACAACATACCATCCACCTTTCGGATAAGGTTCGACCTCAATTTTTATTGCCTTTTTCATTATCCAATTCCTTTTGTTTTGCTGCGGTAAAGACTAGAGCCTCTTGTTTAGCTGGCTCCGTAAGGTTTGGTTGATATTGCCCATTCTCTGCAATCCATTGAATTCTTGCTTGCTCACGCTCCGTTGTCGGCTCGCTTGCTTGTGCTGCAAGTGCGGTTAGCATTGTCATAGCAACTAGGCAAACTGAAAGGATAGTTGCAATTACATAAGCAGTTGTTTTAAGAAAATTGATTAACTTGTTCATAGTGTTTACCTCATACGGTTAGGAATGTTTGGTTAAAAAAAATCCCCTAGTGCCAAAGTGTGAAAGCAGCTAGGGGCTAACCAATTAAAAGGAGATTTTTTTATTATGAAAAACGCTGTTTCCAGCTAGAGCCGCTCTCGATTCCATTCAATTTTCAAGAAGATTGGGCGATTCCATTCGCATTTTGAGAACGGCTTTAGATGGAGGCTCTTTTGGGA
>SKEK01000263.1_pt1 | contig 31829 bp, 41 predicted proteins | sample 4826761 | NCBI WGS metagenome assembly SKEK01 (sample SAMN11008811, study PRJNA524170) | human gut metagenome | biome: Human fecal sample; material: Feces; isolation source: fecal sample from pouch patient p32 | host: Homo sapiens | place: Israel: Tel-Aviv | collected 2015-10-13 | reverse complement strand
ATTGAATGTTAAATCCATTGTCTAATAACTTTTTATACAATTTTATACCTCCTCTGATAGTTCTATTCTTAACTCTTCTAAACCTATGCTTTTATATATCTCTTTAATATCTGAATGTTGTCCTGTTATAGCTTTAGCATTTAGTTCTAATCTCATTGCCATAGCTTTTAATAGTAAATACTCTAAGAGTTCTTTTTTACTAATTGTATCTGACTTTACAAACAATTCTTTTAACTCTTTATATCTATCAAGCTCTTTTTCTATCATTGTTGTACCTCCTCTGGCTCTCCAGGCTGTGCAACATTTTCTTGAATTTCTTTAACTTTAGCTTCTAGTTCTTCACCGAGTATAAATTCATCTCTAGTAATATTTAGCCTACTTGCAGTATTCTTAATGTATTCATTTGGTTTAATCATAGCTGCTACAACTAATGGTCCAAATTTAGCTGCTATATCCTGGATAAACATATTATTCTTTTGCATGTCCTCTTGGTCTTGTGCTATTGTTAAAGCATTATGAAATCTAACTGTTAGCTTTGTATTTTCTTTCAAATACTCAATATCTCTATTTGAAATTACATTAGAAATTAAATTATTATTTCTAACCTTTCTGACAACTTGCTCTAATATTTCTTTTTGCATTCTTGAATAAACTGGGTCTATTTGCTCAGCAAATTTAGTTACTGCAATTTGTGTTGCTGTAGCTGTTATATTCTTTAAGTCTTCTACATTTTTTATTGATGTTATAAAGTCTATATAAAATAGATCATTTAAAATATCCTTATGCTCCTTTAAATCAAACATTTCCATTTGTGGATTTGCTCCATTGTTAAATGGTTTTAAGATTGTTTGGTTCTGCCCTTCTCCTAAGAATGAATTTTTCCCTGGTAAAATCTTGGCAGCTAAAGCTAATCTTCTATCTCCATAAGAAATTAATGGAGGGTCTGATTGATAATCTCTAATCTTAGCTATTGAGTTTTTAGTTTTTCTTAATGCCATTAACTCCATAATAGCCTTAGAACATGGCCCAGCTCCATAAGGTGAATTATATTCAAAGTTTTCCCATCTTCCTACTATCCATGGACTTTCTTCTAATTCCTCATTATGTAGGACAATTTGTAAAGATTCATCTACTGTAACTACATAATCATATTTCTTAGTTGTGTAGTTATAAACTGTACATTCCCATACATCATATTCTTGTGTAATGTTTAATCTATCTAATTCATTTACATTTGAATTTTTCCAAATAGCTTTTATATTTGAAACTCTCATTTTCTCATTCTTATAAAATACAGTATTCACTAGACTATCTGGACCCTCTAATATATAACAATTCCCAATAGGTGCATGTCTAAATCTAGTAGGTTTTCTATAATCTCCTGTTGATTCACATTTAAATACTGTTGTTCCTAATAAATAATCATTTAGAATTTTAGTTTTTTCAAACTCAAAGTTTGATAGATTTTGTATATCATCAAATACAACTCTAGTTTGCTTTTCTAACTCTATTTTGTCATTTTCTGATACCTTACTTCTTAAATACTTGGGCGGTTCTATGTGTGCCCAGATGTAAGAACTATTTAATATTGCACTTGATAATCTATTTATCAGCTTATTTTTTATAAGTATTCCTGTACTATCATAATAATTATTCTTTATCTCACTAACATTAAAATGTTTTTGAGCAAGATTATAAATATGTTCTATGCTTTGCTTTTTAGATTTTGCATAAGTCAGTAAACTTATAATTTCATTCTTTCTTGCTTCTGATAAGGTAGACACTTTCCACCTCCAATAACTTAAATTTTTCGTACTGTGCGAAAAATCTTATCCAATTTTTTGCTCTAATGAGTTATCAAGCATGGATAAATTACCATCACGCATACTTTCATAAAAACTTTTTTTACTATCTAATTGCTTTTTCTTCTCTTTTTTCTTCTCTTCTTCTATATCTTGATTTTGTTTATTCAGCATATTTTTAACTTTTTTTGCTTCTTTTTTCTTTGAACTATCAAGATCAAGTGCATCTCCAGTTACTGTGTCAAAAACTCCAGTTACTGCATCTATGGCACCACTCATGCTATTCCTCCTTTAAATGCTCATATATTACAATGTCATATAACTTATTATCATTTAATCTAATAGCCTTTCTTTTCTCTCCTACTACTCTAAAGGAATTTGCTCTTATTAAACTTTCTAAGATACAACTACTAGGAGCACCTTTTATAATCTCAACTTCTAATCGCTCATAATCTGGGCTATCATATATGCACCTTATTACTTTTGCGAAATCCTTTAAAAGAGTTATGTTTTTACTATTTTTCTCTAAAGATAATAGCTCAAAATCTTTTGCGGTTCTTGTTGAACTATCATAAATATAAGAAAAATAACCATTTATTTTATTATCACTTTCACTTATAAACTCAACTTTTTCTAATCCCATTTCTTTACCAAGTTGGGAAATATTTTTAGCTGACCCTATAAAGAACTTATAATAATCTAAATCTTTAGAAATTAAATTTCTTATTTTATCCCAAACTATTGTGCGGGTTCCTTGATTTAAAACTGTTATCATAAGCTACACCCTCCATTTGTAAGATGGGCTTTTACTCTTTCTATTCTTTCCTCTTCTGTTTCTTCGCTCTCATCATGTTTAAAAGTATCATCTCTTATTCCTAAATCAACCTGAATAACTGTGTCAATTTGACCAACTTTATCCCATTGATTCAATACTCCTATTCTTTCAGATAGCTTTACAACATTTGAAACTTTCCTATTTTTGAAACTCTCTTCAAACAATGTTTCTAATTTTGCTATATGTGATATTTTAGCTCTACCATAAAGCTGCCTTATAGCTTGGGTGTTTTCGCTCAAATACTCTTCAACATCTTCATCACTTAAAACTTCAAATATCTTTTTTTCATTCCATTTTAATTCTAATTTTTCTACAGCTTCAAATGCGTCTCCAGTGAGTATATATTCTTTGAGAAATTCTTTTATATTATTTGTCAACTTCATATACTTTGATTTTGCCCTCCTCTGCTGTAATCTCTAAATTTATCTTACAACCTTTTTTTATTAGTGCTTTCAATCTCTTGAAGTTCCCTGTATAAACTCTTTCATACTCAAAGTCTTTTTCATACTCTGCTAAAGATTCTTTTAATTGCTTTTTATAACTCCTACATTGTCGCTCTGAAATCTCTAAAACTTCAGGGGTTATTATGAGATTTAACATTTCAATATCAATGATTAAATGCTGGTGTCTCAATATTTTTTCTTTCAATCCCTTAGTTTTTGTTTTCTGAAGTTCTTGCTTTAGAGTGATTAAATAACTATTTAATTCTTGTTCTAAATCAACTGTTAGGAGCTTAAGAAAATAATCATGTAAACATTTATCTATTTTTTCTTTTGTTAGATCCGCTGGAGAAAATATTTTATATTTCTCTAAAACTTGCTTTCTAAAACTTGGTTCTACTCTTACAGCTTGTTTTGTACCCTTTTGACTTTTGCCTTTGTTGTACATTTCATCTGTTTTTGAATAGAACTTTAGATAAACTGATGATTCTCTTCTTTGCTTTCCAGATTCTTTAAAGTCAAATCCGATAATTGTTTTTTTTCTTTTCAAATTCTCTTTACCAAATTTTGTAATATCCGATATATCAATATACAATCTTCCATCATCTTCAGTTTGCTTTAGAGTTGAATAGATTAAACTATAAGCTTGACTATAATTTTTTATTGAATCAACTGTTAATTGATTACTAAAGTCTATTGCAGTTACTTCCAACTCTTCAATTACCATTGATTTAAAACTTAAAATTCTCATAAGAGATAATATTTTTTTATTTATCTCCAAGATAGTTCTTTGTTTTGTTGCTAGTAAATAATTATTATCCTCATCCCCATTCTCATACTTTGAGTATGAAAAAGTAATTGAGATTCTAGTTTTTAAACTTAGGCTTGAATGTCTAAAACATACAAAGTTTAAAAATGGATAATCTTTATTTTTTCCTTCAAGTTTAAAATCAACTTTATGGGCATGAGATGTTGGACATACTCCTAAAAGATTTTTAGCATTTTCTAATAATCTGTTTAATTCAACATTAGTTGTAAAACTATATGTTCCTGTATCAACAATTTTTATACACCTCCTTATCATAAATTTATTTAATCACTAATAATTTAATATTAGTGATTTATAAGTTCACGATTTTATTCAATTTTTAGTTTTATTTAGACTCTTAATGGGCCTTACTTATTTTTTGGGTGCAAGTTTTTTAAATAAACCCTTATTTTTCAATACTTCTTATCAAATATTTTCAACTTTTTTCTTTCTAAAATGGCAGTTTTTTACGCCATTTTCCAATAGAAAAGTACCTAAAGATTTTAGGTACTTGATAGACTTTTTTATTTAATTTTAGGCAGGATTATTTACAAACTTTTAATATTTTTCTCATGTTTTTTTCATTGTTTGACCTCCAGTATAATTTTTTAGATAAAAGAATAGCTTATATAAATCTCATAACTCAAATGCAATACGGGGGGGTTTAACATTTGAGTTATGGAACCTACACCCTACCTTTTTTAGATAGGGAATTTTGGCATAAAACTACAGCTCATAGACTGATTAATACAAGATTAAAATAAAATTTGAGGAATTTAGATTTAAAAAATTACACACTTTTATGAGCTGTATTTTTATACCACCCTTGTGATATAATGAATATTATTATATTTTAGGGAGGGGCTATGTTTTATTTAATTTTCTCTTTTTTCATTTGTGCTTTTTATTTTTTTAGTAGAATGACATACTATGATTTTTCTTTTGGATATGACCTTTTTTACGCTTTGCTTGCATTTTGTTTTTTTATTTTTATCCATCAACATAAAATTATATATGATATAAAGTCTAGAATTAACCAAAAAAAATATGATAAATTTTTTAATCATCTCTATTCCAGTCATTTTGATTTTGCTGAAAATCATCTGTTGCAAATATCGCATAATGTTGCTCCATTTTATGATAGCGAATTGGAATATCATACTAATCTTGTTTTCATTACTATTCCTAAAGATAATTTGTTTTTAACTTTAAATAATCTTCAAACATTTTATAAAAATTTAGCTAAAGATAAATCCTTATATTATGATCTTCCTGATAAATTAATTTTGGAAAACTATTTTAAAGATTATCTATGGATATTTTCATTTAAAAATGAAAATATCTCAAAAACAATATTATTGAAAATTTATAATCCTAATGATGAATTAATCAGAATTGGATTAAGATTATACTAACCTCTAGGATTTCCTAGAGGTTTTTATTTTAATAAATCTGCTGGGTGAACTTCTAAAACTTTAGCAAATTTATATAATGATGATGTCGTTATAGACTTCCCATTAGATAACGCTTTTAGTTTTTTACATATATTTGGAGGACTTTCATCCAACAATTCTGCAATTTTATCTGAAGTTATTTTTTTTTCATCCATAATTTTTTTTATATTTTCATAAAGTTTTAAGTTTAACTCATCCATTTTTTAACCTCTTTGTTAATTTTTTTAACTTCTTAGTTAATAAGTTAATATAAAAAGTTAATATTGTCAATAAAAAAATTTTTATAAAAAAAATAAAGGAACTTTAAAAACTCTTAAAAGTCTTTATTTTCCTTTATTTTCTATCTATATTTATTTTTAAAATTTTTATTAATTTTTTGATTTTACAAAATCTATAGTATCTAATATTTTTTTTAATTTATCATTCTCAAGTTCTAAATCTAATAAATACTTTTTTGTTTTTTCGTCCATTCTATCTAAACTCCATACTTTCCAAGCTTCTTTTTTTTCATTCTCGTCAAGTCTAAGATAATTTATTATATCTGCCCATGTTTCTTCTTTACATGATTTTTTTCCATTTTTTAAATTGCTTAAAAATGCTGGACTTACACCAACCAAAATTGCTATATCATCCATTCTTATATTTTTTCTTGCTATTATTTTTGTTAAAAATTCTCCTATCTCCATATGCTCCATTTTTCATATCCCCTTTTCTAATTAGTTAATTTTTTTTATTTTATTTCTCTTTTATTTATAAAGGTTTATATCACAAAATTAACTTTTTTGTAAATTTTTTATTGACTTAAATTAACTTTTTTGTTAATATATTTTCAAGAGGCTTGAAAGAGCTAAAAAAAATTTAAACACATAATTAACTTTTTTGTTAATATGTTGACCTGGAGGATTTATGAAATTTTTTACGAGCAATGAAAATTTAAAAAAACAATACAGAAATTTATGTAAACAACTACACCCTGATTTTGGTGGAAATGAAGAAATATTCAAACAGATGTCAAATGAGTACCAAGAATTAATGATGAAAGGTTTAGATAAAACTTTTAAAGCTGAAAATAATGAACAAACTTTAAGTGAAAATTTAAAAGAGATATTAAAATCTTTAATTAATATTGAATCTTTAGAAATTGAATTAGTTGGTTCTTGGATTTGGATAAGTGGAAATACTTATGAATACAAAACTTTACTAAAAGAACAAGGATTTAAATGGAACAACAAAAGAAAAAAATGGTATTACACAGAGCAAGAATATAAGAGGTACTGTGCTAAAGGTTCATTTGATGAAATAAGAAAAGTATACGGTTCACAAATTCTACAAACTCAACAACCAAATTATATAGGAGGATAAAAATGGAAAGTGAAAATTTAACATTTGCTTTAACTATTTTAAAAGACATTCAAGAAATTGAAATTAACTTTAATGGTGAGGATTATGTAGCTTCTGGAGATACCAAAACTCATAGAGATACTTTAAAAGCTTGTTACTTTGTATGGAACAATAGAAAAGAACAGTGGATTTTTAATCCTTGGCAAAGTAGCAAAAACCCAACAAATGAATGGAATAGAAAAAAATTAAAACAAAAATATGGTTTTTAAGGAGAAATAAAAATGAGAAAAAGATTAACTATAACAACTAAATTAGATACAAGAGTTTATGTGTTTGGAGCGGATGAAAGAGTTAAAGAAAGCTATCTTGATTATGAAAAAATTGACAATATGAAGGGGATGGATTTTGATACAGTTTTAAAAATGTGTGTTGCTGATGTTTCAGAAAGAAGAATTTTAAGTTTCAAAATGGATGTAGTATTTGCATAAAATGAACTTTAAAAAATTACAAAAAATAAAAAAATGAGATTGCTCGAACAATCTCATCTCATAGGTGTGTTAAACACTCAAAACTTAATTTAGTTTAACACACCTTGATAAAAAAATCAAGGAGGATCAAGCATGAAATATAAAAAATTATCAAATCATTTTTGGCAAGTTGAAATTAATGGCTGTGTATTTGTAGGTACATGGGATGTGGTAACTAAAGACGTTCAAGAGATGATGTCACTATGCGGATACTAAACTTTAAATATACTAATAAAAAAACTATAGCCGTACTAGAAAGTAAAAAAGGAACAATATTTGAAGTAAATTTTAGTATTGAGGGTTTAGATGTTTATTTACCTGGAGAACTTACTTGTTCAGATAAAGCAAAAGATTTTATAAAAGATTTCTTAATCTCTAAAGAGGTTTTAGATTTCTACTATAGCTGGAGTAAAAATCTTTCAGAAGCTCAAAAATGGCTTGGAGAAAAGGTTAATAAAAATCTATTTGAGTTAGAAAAAGGAGAAAAATATACTTATTTCAATCCAGGGAGATACAAAAAACAAAAGGCTGTTTATAGACCTTACTACTAGGAGGATTCATGGAATTATTTAAAGATTGTTTATGTTATATGGTATTTTGGTTAGTTATTTTATCGTCACTTTTATATGGAATTGGAGGTTTTTAATTATGAATATACAGGAAAAATTATTAGAAAAATTTGATGAATCAAAACTTAAATGGAGAGTTCAAGCAGCAGGAATGACAGATGGTAAACCTTGGGTTAGAATTATGCCTTACATGTCCGCTAGAATGGTTCAAGAAAGACTTGATGAAGTATTCGGCTTTGATGGTTGGCAAACAGAATTTAAAGATATTGGTAATGGAAATGTTATTTGTAAATTAAGTATTTGGAGTGAAAAAAGAAATTGCTGGGTTGTAAAAGAAGATGGAACCTCTGAAGATAAAGATTCTAGTTTCCAAGGAGATACTTTTAAAAGTGCTATAAGTAGTGCTTTTAAAAGAGTTGCTGCCAACGGATTTGGAATAGGTAGATATTTATATGATATTAAACCTGAATATGCTGAGTGCTCTTTAGAGAAAAAGGCGGGTTACGAATCTCAAAAAACTAAAAATGTAGTAATTTATTGGAAAGCTAAACTATCTAAAACAACTACAAAAACACCTCCAGTAATAAAAAATGAGCCTATTGAAACATTAAGTTTTCATAAAATAGATGGATCCACAAAATCTGGAATAAGACAAGTTTATGAAAATGGAGTTTATAGAGATTTAACATCTGATGAATTACCAATGAATCCTGGTTTCTTAAGAACTCTTATGAATGAAATAAATAAAAAGTATGAAGATAAAGCCAGTAATATGTTTCAAGCTCTGCTAATTAAACAAAAGGTTGAAAAGTTAGACCAATTACCTCTTAAAGTTTTTAAAGAGCTAACATCTACACATTTTGATGTTGAATTATATACAAAGGTAAATAGAGCAATATAAATCGAAACTAGGTAGAAATACCTAGTCTGTCAGAAATAAGCTACTGGCACTGATGAGATAGCTTACAAATAAAAAAGAGTTGGTTTCTAATTTCCAACTCTTCAACTTATATTCATTTTACCCGTTAGGGAGAGGTTTGAGGTTATTTTCTGTTTAACCACAATACTAATATTAGGGCAGTTCCTAGGAATAAAGCTCCGCCATTAATATTAAGGTTTTCAATACTAATAGTCATCTCAATACCTCCAGTTTGATTGATTTACTGTAAATAAGAAACGTGACTAACTTATTTACATGAAATAAGCTTCCACCGAAGTGAAAGCCTATATCATCACGTTTTTATCAATCAAACTAAACCTAACGGTCTCGAGTAATTAAATTATACATAATATTTTTCAAAAAGTCAAAAATCTTATATTTATTTTTTAATAAAGTTTTTAATAATTTTAATGATTTTATTAAAAAATATAAAATTGGAGGAACAATTATGGCTATTATAAAAATTAAGAAAAAAGAAAATCCTTTCATTCAAATAGACAAACAAGGGATTGAAGATAATCGCCTATCATGGGGAGCGACAGGCTTATTGACATACTTAATAGGTAGACCTGATAACTGGGAAATAAGCATATCTCATTTGTCAAAGATTAAAACAAATAAAGAGTCAGCAACAAGGAACGCTCTTAATGAGTTAAGAGAGTTCCAATATTGCCATTTCTTTAGAATAAAATACAAAGGGAAAAATATTGATAGTACTTATTTAATTTTTGAAACTCCTACAGATCCTAAATATGCTCTTGAATTAATAGAGGTTGATGAAAATTGTACAGTAAAATATGAGCCAATTAAAAGTATCTCTAATAGGTCTATTCAACCACATTGTAGTTTTCCAGATGTGGAAAAACCACATGTGGAAAATCAAGCACTAATAATAATAGATTATAATAATAAAGAATTTAATAATAATACATGTAACATGCTTAACTCTGAAAAAAAGAAAAATAGAAAAGGATTTCCTATTCAAGATAAATGGGAAGAATTTATTCTTGAAAATTTACCAGGGATTGATTACCAAGTAAACATACAAAAGCAAATTAAAAAACTTGAAAAAAAAGATTCTGAAGAAACTATAAAAAAATATCTTCTTGAAGTCTATAGCATTGGAAGAAAACAAAATAAAACTTTTGAAACTATAGCTAATGCTATATCTACAGGAACTAGAATTAATGCACCTAAAGAAAAAAAGAAAGTTAGTTCTGTTGAAACTAAGATTGAAAAGTCTACTATTGAAGAAGAAAATTTAAATTCTGCTATTGCCGTTAATTTTGAAGAAGTTATTTTGACTGAGGAAGAGGAATTAAAAGCATTGGATATTATAAAAGGTCAAGGAATAAATATTAATATTTACAGTTCTATGAAGAGAAAAAGTATTGGAGCTTATTATAAAACGTTGGCTTCTATTTTAAAAAACAACTAATATAAAATATTAAACGTACATTTTGTAACAAGTTATTTTTATATAAATAAAAAATTAATTATCTTTAATATAATCTTTTATCTTTAATTATTTAAATAATTTAGGTTTCATTTAGCCGTTGATTTTATTAAGGTTAAAAGGGGTTATGCCGTACATTTTGTAACATTAAACCGTACATCTTGTAACATTGAAACGTACATTTTGTAACAACTTGCCGTACATCTTGTAACAATATGCCGTACATCTTGTAACAAATGTTTATTTTAGGTTTTAAATAAAATTTTATATATAAAATAGCTTTAAATCCTTGCCAGTACTAGGAAAAGTTAAAATATAAAACTAATAAACCGTACATTTTGTAACAATAAACCGTACATATATATTTACAAGTACGTTTTAATGTGGTATATTTGATTTTATAATATAATTAATTTTATTTCATAATGTATGAAATGTCAATAAATAAAAGGAGTGATAATAATAATGCTGGAAGTAAGATACAGTAATGTAATGAACAATGTATCATTCTCAGGATTTAAAGAAAAAGAATTAGATTTATTCTTTAGCATTTGTTTTAAACTAAAAGAGTATGGAACAAGTGAGTTAATTTTAGATTTTGAGGAATTAAAAGAACTATCCAATTATCAGCATAGAGGGTTGCAGAGGTTCTATAAAGACCTTGACCAAGTTTATAAAAAATTACTTGAATTAAATTTTAGATATGAAGATGAAGAGAAAATAACAAGATTTGTTTTATTCAATAGATATGATGTGGAAAAAAAGAAAAAAGTAGTTTCAATAAAAATCAATGAGGATTTTAAATATATATTAAATGGTTTAACTGAGATGTATACTAAGTTTGATTTATTAGATTTTGTTAATCTGAAAAGTGTTTATTCTAAAAATACATTTAAACTTTTGAAACAATGGGAAACAACAAAGAAAACAGAATTTGAAGTTGATACATTCAGAGAACTTTTAGGAGTTCCAATAACATATAATACTGATAATTTTAACAAAAGAGTTTTAAAACCTTTGGTTGAAGAGTTACAGCATTGTTTTAAAAATTTAAAAGTTGAAAAGATAAGAACGGGGAGAAAAATTACAAAGTTAAAATTTACCTGGGAAAGTAAAAAGCGTGAAATAGAAAAAGAAAAAATAGAGTTAGAAATAACCCAGAGTTTAAATAGTTTATTTGAAAAAGCAAAGAAAAATAGATTCTTAACAGAAATTTTAACAGAGAAAAATATATATAAACTGACACAAATGTATGAAGAGGATCAATTAAAAAAAGGATTACTGTATATTTATAAACAAGTAAAAAAAGAGGTTCCAAACTTTTCATATTTAATAAAAATATTAGAAACTGGAATCCAGGAACAAGAAATAAAAATAAAAGTTGTCTCTGATGAAGTACCTGAAGAAACAGAGAACCAAAGTTTCAATATTGAGGAAAATACAAAAGATGAAACAAAAGATACAAAAGAAGTTGAAAATCCTTTGCTTAGTGCTTATGCCAATTTCCCAGAAGCTGTAAAAAATGGGATATTAGAAAGTGCAAAAGAGTTATATCTGAAAGATGTAAATATCCAAAAGATGAATGCAACTCATGAGAAATTTTTTAAAGCAGCAGAAAAGCAGTATATTTTAAAAGTTTTAGGAGGGGAAAAATGAAAATAATTAGTGTCATTAATGAAAAGGGTGGAACTGGAAAAACTACGTCTACTAGAGAAATTGCTGGAGTTCTAAAGAAAAGCAAAAAATGTTTATTAATAGATTGTGATTATCAAGCTAATCTTACTGGAAGTTTTGGAATAGAATTTGATAAAACTATTTATAATGTTATGACAGGAGAAGATATAAATAATTGCATATTAGAGTTAGAGAAAAATGTTGATATTATCCCTGGAATAATTAATTCAAGAGATTTAGAAACTGCTTTAGAATGGGAGAGTAGCAAAGAAGAAATTTTAAAAAATAAATTAGAAACTTTAAATAAAAAATATGATTATGTTGTAATAGATTGTAGACCAGATATGAGATTATTAGAGAAAAATGCTCTTGTAGCTTCTGATGTTGTTCTTACTCCAATTGAACCGCATACTTACTCTTTAGATGGATTTGATATTTTAGAAGAGCTATTAAAAACTATAAAACCTAGTTTAAAGGATGACATAAAGCATGTCGGATTCTTTAGTAGGGTAGCAATAGGAAACGCTCCTAAGAGTGTGATAGCGGGGTCAGACAACGCATATGATAATATACTTGATAGTTATATTAGACATTCTGTAAAATTACAAGAGTGTAGTCTAGTTGGGAAATTTATTGTTGACTATGCTCCAAGAACTAATGGTGCTTTAGATTATAAAAAATTAGTTAAAGAGTTAAAATCTAAAAAGATAATATAAAGCTGTAAAATTGATTTTAAGATGTTTTTAAAGTAAACTTGATAATTTATATATAAAATGTTTTAAAATCAATTTAAACCACAACTCATAAAGAATAAAGATGAAATAATTGGAGGTTTGAATTTGAAATTTGTAAGAGAGAAAAAAAGTGTAAAATTATCTGAAGCAAATAATGTTGTAGATTATAAAAGTAAAGTTGATTATTTTAAATATACTGATAATCCTGTAGAAGCTAAAGAACTTTTAAACTTAGAACACCAGGTAATATTTTGTACTGGGAAGATAGAGGAACTTAGAGAAAAGAGATGGGAAGCTTTAACAAAAATGAGAGCTATTTTAAAGAAAGATGGAATATTTAGTGAGGTTATGAAAACTATAGGAATATCTAAAGACATGATTTATGATATTAACAATAGAGAGAAGATCTATTTAAAATGTGAAGTTGAAAGAAAAGATATTTCAAAACTTCCAACTAGAGTAATCAGAAATTTGGCCCAAGATAAAACCCTTGATAAATCAAGTTTAGAAAGAATTATAAAAGCAGAAATTCCTCATGAAGAATATGAAGTTATAAAAAAACAGAGAACGGAAACTGCTACTTATAGTGAAGCTGAAGTTAAAAAAAATAAAAGAATAGCAATTGAAAAAAAGATAAAATGGTATAAAGAGCAAATCTTAATTTTAGAGGAACAATTAAAAGAATTATAGGAGGAATCTGAGTGTATTCTAAAAATGAATTATCCGAAAAACAAAGAATGGAATTAGAAAAAATTTTTATAAAAAACATATTAAATAGACTTATTGAATTAGGTTTAAATGATAAGATTAGTTGTTTAAATTATAAGAATAAGAATAAAGTTTTTGATATTGGAAGAATGGGAATGGATTACTTTGAAAATGGTTTGAAATTTTTGACGATTTCAAATATAAGAGTTTTAAAAATAAGTAAAAAAATATATTATGAAGAGGATAAACTAAATATTAAAGCTGAAGAAAAATTTAAGTTTTCAAATGTTGAAGTTAATTCGAAAGATGCAAATGATATAAAAAATATAATTTCAAAAATGAATAAATCTATTGAAAATTATAGTTTAGAAGAAGAGGCTTATAGAGCTTAAGACTTCGCACAGTGCGAAAAATAAAAAAGAGGCTTAGCCTCTTTTTTTATGGATTGAAAACTTTAATTCCTTTATGGTGCCCTCTACAATCTATGTGTAACCAAGTAGGAGTAAATTCAGTATTTTCAATTCTTTTAATAGCTTGAAATTTATCTTGATTATTTAATATTAAATCTTTAGCTTTTTGAATAGAAATTCCTTTAGGTTTTAAATCTGCTCCATTGTTTCTATGAGCTGACATATTGATTTTACCTTTAGATGTGCTTTTCTTAACTTCATTACATAAATCACATCTAAGGCCAGATTCTCTATATTGCCCTCCAGTATTCCAGTTGTTAATGATGATAGGAACCCCTAAGAGTTCTCTAACTAAATCTAAATCTTTTAAGAAACTTTCATCAAAGAACTCCCATGCTCTTTCTCCATATTGCTTATAAACATCTGGACATACTAGCTCTTGTAATTTAAAGTATTTACATTTATGCATAAAGCCTCCTATTTTCTAGAGTTTTCTAATTTATTAATTCTAATATCATGAATTTCCACTTTAGTTACAACAGCATTTAAGTTTTTATTCATTTCTTTGAACTCTTGTAATAATTCTGTTCTAAACAAGTGGACTTGCCAAAATAAAGCTGTAGCAGCTATGATTGGAAATCCTACTGTATTTACTAAATCTTTAAATATATTTACTCTATTTTCCATTGTTTTTTCCTCCAGATGTTCCGTATTAATTATCTTATTATTTGTCAAATTGCTTTTCCACTTCCTCCATCTTTTCAACTTTATCTTTTTTGTTTGTTAGGTGTAAAACTATTTTAATTCCATGCCATATTATCTTTGTTATTTTTAGAAATTTATTCATTATTTATCCTCCAATTTAATGTACGTATTTATTAGCAAACTCTAATAATTTTTCATTTGGTTGTGGTTCTTCTTCTACTAACAACACCAGTGGTTGTTCTGAGAACCATTCTTCGTAGCTTAAACTTTTATTATCCCTCTGCTCGTAAGCTGATTGTAACTTTGCTCCTAGTTCTTTTTGTCTAGATATATATTCTAGCTTAGAATCCATATAATCAATAAAGTAATTATAAACGCCTTCTTTTTGCATTTTAACAGCATAGTAATGCGTATCTATGAGTTTAATGATTTCTGCAGTTTGTGGTAATACCTCGTCAGATAGCTCTAGCTCAACAGTTTTCATAGAATATATTTTCATATCATTGTAACCTGATGCGTTTGAATCTAAAGCTATCTGCAATACATGATACTCTCCTTCTGTAAATGTCTTATACAAAAAATTTCCTTCGCCTAAGTTTTTAGAAGATGAATATACAGTTCCGCTTAGCCTATGTACATAGTTTAAAAATTTATCTACTTTAAATTTATTCTGAGCATATGCTGTAGGATACATTATATTTATTTCATTTACAAGTTTTGAAGCAAAATACGATTCAATTAGATTAAATTTTGTCTTTATTTTTAATGAATTGGCACTTCCTTTAGCTATTGAAGTATGTTGGTATTTAGTAGATAATGTATCTTTGGTTGTTGAATCCAAATAGCAACCTATAGATGCGTCTAAATCTTCTTCGTTTGAAACTTTTGAATCTTTTAAAATTATGTTTGTTGATCCAACATTTTTTGTAAAGGTACATGAATCTACTATTATATTTCTACTGTTCGCCTTATTTTCTATAGCACCCTTACCGTTACTTTGTTTGTCTGCAAAAGTACAGTTTAAAAACTTTAAAGTTGCTGATGGACTGTTACAAATAACCGAACTGTTATTTGAATCTTGGAATGTTAGATTTGAAAAATAAATAGAACACCCACCGTAATAAGCTAAAATTCCTGTTTCTCCATAACAATCTTCTATCTTCCCGCCGTTAAATTTGCCATGAAAACACCCTTCTCCTATAGCTATAGGAACACCTTGTGTAGTGTGAATATAGATATTATCTATTGTAAAGTCCGAAACTCCATAGGCGAAATCTATACCTCTATCTCTAGAGCAGTCAAGAATTATATTCGACCATACAAAAGCCAAAGTGTTGAACAATTTTATGTTGGATTTTATAGCTCCAGATATTTTTACATTTTTCAGATTTAATCTTCTTTCTTTACGTTCCGCCCCAGCTTGAAGAGTTATTATATAGTTAATCCTATTTAATCCGTGTAGTTGGATGTTCTCTATACCATAATTAGTATCTCTACCTATATTGTTGTGTTCAAACACAAACATGCAATCCCCAGAAAAATTAGTATCCGCGATTATAGTAGTTACATTTGTAAGCTCGTAATCTCCATCTACCTCAGAGTATATTTTCAAATCCATAAAAGGGGCTTCTGTGTTACTAGCTAATGTTATCCCATTATATATGGTTAGTGTTTTATTTAAAATGTACGGTGATTGATTATATGGTATGTAAATATGTCTTACTTGGTTATTTTTACAAAAATTCAAACTTTTTTCTAAAGCTTCAGTGAAGTTGCTCACTCCAAACCATCTTAAATCAATCCTTCCGTTATGAACTATGTTTGCCCATAGTCCATTAGATAATAATATCCCAGATCCATCATCTTTAATACTTATTTTTCTTATATGATTAGCTCCATCCATTGCAGTATCATATCCAAGAATATTAATGACATTTCCAATTTTATATTTTCTACTGTTTTTTAAATCTTCAATATTATCAACAGTATATTTATCTTTAGATACTGATATAACATTTCCATTTCTATCTTTATAAACCAGCTCTTCTACATCTTCTACAATACAAATCTCATTAGGCTGTAAATCAGCCACGCCCGTTTCAACCCTTTCAGAATTTGTAGTTCTTTGGATTATTCTTTTAAAATCAGCCATTAAGCAATACCTCCGTGAATTATATCTTCTATTCCATCTCCATCAGTTCCACAAATAATAAACCCGTTATTGGGGTAGTATTTATTAAAAATATCATAAATTTTATTTGCTATAGACTCCGTAGTATCTTTATAAATTTTTGTTTCATCTTTTAGATCTACTAGAATATTGTGTTTTTTATCAAAATCTATTTGTAACTCATTCATATACATTTCATATTCTATCTTTAAATAATTTAAAGACTTAGGAATTATTCTTCCATCTTCATATACCCAAAATGTAGATTCCTGAAGTTTAGGTAATAGCCTTTGTTCTTCAGGAATTTCATCATCAAGTAATATATATTTTTTCATAATTAAATCTTCTAAAGTGTTTAGATGTCCAATTAGTTCTGAAAACTCTGTTTCTAAGTTATCTGGAGTTATATTTCCCATGCTTGAAAAATAAATACTCCGATTTGCTTTATCCTGGAGTTGAACTATTTTAATAGAATCATATTCATCTAATAAGTTTGGAAATTGTGTAAAATCTATTTTCCCATCAAAATATGATAACTCTCTTGGTGGTATTGGGTAGATATAAGCAGTGCAAACATCTTCTACTTTCTTTCTTCCATAAACAATATGATTATTTAAATTATCAAATGGTATAGAATAAATTAGTTTGTTTCTTTCAAGAGTTATATAAACTTGTTTTATTTCTAGCATAGTACCTCCTTTTTAATTTATCCATGCTCTATCTTCATCATCATAGCCGATTCCATAAGATGTTGATGTATCATAATCATAAGAGTAATTTAGAGTAGGTTTTAAGTAGATATGATAGTAAACTATTCCAGTTCTAAATGCGTCTGCATCATCTGAAGCTTTATCATTTTTATTATGATCTGGAGTATCAAGATATTCTCCACGAGTTTTATCATATTTTTTAACATATTCTTGTAGTTTAATTACTCCAACTGTACACTCTTCGCTATCAATTTCAATATCTTTAAAAGTTATTCTTACTGTTTCTATTTGTGCCATAAGAGCTTGTTGATTATTCTCTGCTAATTTTCCTTTATCCAGGGTAAATACTCTTAATCCTCTTGATATAAGAAAGTCACTTCTCTTAGTGTCTGTAGCCCATTCTGTAACATCTCCATCGTGAGGTAGAATATTTAATGCTGGTGGCAAATGGTATTTATTTAACCATTCCTTTTGGTAATCAATAAAATGCTCTGCTCCCATTCCAGAAGCTCTATAATGATGTATAAATCTTATTCTTTTATTTTGGCGGTTTATTTGGAAAAACCATAAAACAGTATGGTCCCTTCTACCTATATCCCAACACACATAAACAGGCTCATTTGGGAAATAAAAGCCTTTGTATTTAACCTTACTAAATTCATCATTGGTATTTGCGTAAAAGCCATAGCGACCTATTCTCTTCTCTTTAAATGCAACATCAATATGTTTACCATACCAACTACCAGTAACAGCTAAATTTAAATCACATTCAAACTCTTGTAAAAACATATCTTCAGACATTTCTATTTTAGCGTCATCTAATTGTTTTTTAGAAAGTACTGGAGCACCGTTCCAGGCTTTAGAGGTACTTGCTTTCTGTATATCTAAATACCACTTTCTTTGAGTTTCTGGATTCTTAGACAATTTAGTAAAGTAGTCTGTGAATAGTTTAGTAAACCAATTATGCTTACCTCTTGGAGTAGATATAAACATAACAAATCCAAAACCTGTCTTGTCAATTACAGAGTCAATTGCTGGTTTCATATACTGATAAAATCCTGGTTTCATAAGAGCAGCTTCCGTAAATATCATTCCTCTAGCTCCAATACCAACTGAACTATTTGGGTTGTCTGCTCCTCTTATAAATATTTTAGAACCATTGTTAAGAGCTATACTCCAATCACTTTTATTTACTACTCCCATTTGCGGAGCTTTTAAAAGTAGTTCTTTAGGAATTAGTGTTTCAAGTAGTGGTTTTCCATCAAATGTTTTTGCGTCTGTTACAATCTCTCTTGCTTGTTTTTGAAAAGGTGCATATATATAATAGTTACCAATGTGTTGTGTTGCACATATAACCATGATTAAAAGGGCTATAAAGTCCTTTCCGTATCTTCTGTGACACATAAGTGCGACATGGGTTTTCTTGTCCTCTAAAATGGCTTTTACGCAGTTTCTTTGTCCTTTATGTAAATATTTAATAATTTTTTTATAACTGACTTTAACAGTTTTTTTTATGTTTATATTGTCCTCCTTTCTGAATAAAAAAAGGCAACCCATTAAGGTTGCCTAATCTTTGCACTATAAACACGAAAAGGACAACCTTTTTTGGCTGTCCGTGAACTTATGTAATCATTATAACACATCACAAATTTTTCGTACAGTACGAAAAATTTTATCTTCTTATAAAATCATCTGCTATTTTTATTGTATTTATATACCTTTCAATATTGCTATCTCCTCTTCTACTTTTAATTAACTCTGTTATAGGTTCTTGTGCTCTAGATATTTGTTTTGCATAACTTCTATAGTAGTCTAATTCTTGTGGCGGTACAAGATTTTTAAGATAGTTTTTTTTATCTTTAGCCTTAACCAATCCTTGAACAATTAGTAAAATTTCTTCTGGATCAAAAGTTTGGTTATAAGCTAAAATTATATTTAGTGTTTTAACTTCTTTTTTATCTAGTTGATGAAAAAGTGTATCTATATCTAGCCCTGTCTTTTTTAATTCATTTTCTTTTTCATTTAAATCAGAATCTCCAGACATAACTTCAATAATTCTTTCTTTCTCAGATTTATCTTCTAGAATTTCAACCATAGCAGTTGCACCAATTATAACATTTTCTTTAGGTGTATCTTTAGGGGCTCCAGTTATTTCATATGCTTTTTTTATATTATCAGAGAAATAAGAAGCCCAATCAACAGTTTCTTGCAAAATTGATTCAACAGGAAGCTGACCTTCTAATTGCTGTATTTTAGCAAGATTTTTATATTTTACTCTCCAGAGAAAATCCGCTTCATCAGAAGCTGAACTCATTCTACTTGGAATAGATTTTTTAAATTTAATATTATCTATTCCCCTCGCAATATGTTCTGGAGTAAAAAGAGTATTAGCAAACCATAACCAATTTTCATATGGTTCATTATAAATAGAACTATTTGCTCTATTACTTCTATCTGCTATCGATTTCATTAATCCACCAAAAGGAGTTGAAGCTCCAAATAATATATCTGTTCCACTCATAGTAAAAAATAATTCTTGTGTAGACTCCCATAGGAATGGAAGTGCATCCCCACCCTCTGTAAGAGCTTCAAGTTTCGCTTCAACTTTAAAATCTTGTCCTGTTCCGTATAATTTACCTGTTGCCCATTGAACACTATTTTTAAGAATATATGAATAAAGGCCAACTTGCCCAAGTGTTATTAATTGGTTGTGATTAACCCCTTTGAAAGTTCTTTTAGCATTTTCAGTAAAACTATCATTTAAATCAAATCTTTTTCTTAAAACACCATCATCCCCATAGTAATTTAATAGGAAATTAACAGTATTATTTACAGCCCCTAAAGAATATCTTTTATAAAGTAAAAGCATATCATTAACAAATCCATCTTTAGCTGGAGCTTCTATTTTTTCAAAAGCATTAAATTTTCTTCCCATTATATCAGAAAATTGTTCATATAAATTTTGTATTTTAATATCAATGTCATTAGTTGCTCTTTTTCCACTCCATACTAACTCATAAAAGTCATTTTCTGAAATTCCAGATAATCTAGTTTTAATATTTTTAAGTAAATTATTATCAATACCATTAGATTTTAAAACAGAATTTAGTCTGTGAGATTTAATTTCTTTATTTGGAAGAATATCAAGCATATAATTTGTAGCTCCCCATTCGGCTGTAAAGATTCTATGAACATCTGATAAACCTTGTCCGAATCCACCAAGTTCTCCCATAAAATCAGAAGTTCCTTGAATACCTTTCATAAATTTACTAGGGTCGTTCATGATAGTATCGTTTGCAATTCTTCTTTCTAAAAAAATTTCTAATCTTCTTTTTACTTTAGGATCTGCTATATCAGAAAGATTTCTTTGTTTAACTTTCTCCCAATTAGTAAAAAGGTCATAATGCATTTTTGTAGATTCAACAAAAACATCTTTGTTAAAACGCAAATTACCCATTTCCCACCCTAAACTTCTAGCTCCTCGATTAACCATACTAGCATTTAAAGGTGCTTCTTTTATATAGTTTAGTCCATATAGAAATTTAAAATTAAGATAACTTTTAAACATTTTTCTACCATGTTGAGATGTTAAAATTGGATTTTCTGGGTCAACATTAAAATTAGGTTTATACCTATTTTCACTTTCAATAACTTTTATTAAAGAGCTAATTTGTTGCTTCATATTTTTTCTAATATTTGCATCAAGGCCTTTAACTCTATTTCCATATATTTCATTAGTTATTTTTAATTTATTCTTATCAACAGAAATATCATCTAAAAATAGTTGTAATTCATCAAGCCCGACTTTAGATTTAGCTACAGTACTATAAATATCATTTAATACTTCATATGGAGCTCTTTCAAATCCTTCAAATATCTTTGCATAATTACCAAACTTTATTTTATCTAAATCTAAATCTATAGATAATTCATTAGGTAAATTTCCCCATTGTTTTCCTACATCCCATTTTTTTCTTCCTGAATATGTCCCGGCATCTTTTAATGCGTCTTGTGTAGTTGAGTTTATTGCATGCCAGAATCCTGTTGCCATTTCTAATGGGTAATCATCAATAGAATAAGTACCAGGTTTAGTGATTTTAGAACTTAATTCTACTCCATTTTTTTTGCTTATTTCAATCATACTTTTTATTATTCCATCAACTTCATTTTGAGAAAGTTCTACTTTTTTACCAACAAAAGAACCAAGATTCGACTTGATTTCATCAAAATTTTTATTAGCGATTAAATTATGTACATATGTCATAGTTTCTTGTTTATTATAAAGTAAATCTGTATAAAAAGCTTTTTCTATATTTGGAGATGAATCTAATCCCGATTTAACCCCTATATACTCATTAACTTTTTTTCTCAATACATTTTGAATGTTTGGAGTTCCATCATCTCCTATAACATCAATTTTCCCTTGAATCATTTCAGCAAAATCTTTTTTACTGAAGCTTTCAGATAAATCAAATAACATGTTTCCAAATGGTTTAAATATTTTAGTTTCTCCAAATAGCTCTTGTGCATCTTTAGATGCTATTTGATTAAGATGTAAAACTGTATTTTTATATAAAGGTTGTATAGCAATATCCAATTCAGATTCTATTTGAATAGAACTTCTCCCTTTTCTTATTATATCTTTTCCTTGAAAAATAGTTGTTTTACCTTTCTCATGTTTATAAATTTTATCTAAATTTGTTGCATATTCTAAGTAGTTTTGTATTTCATTTGGAACAGTGTTACTATAATTTCCTTGTGGTTCTCCCCAATCTTTTCTTTTTACAACTTCAGCAAAATCTTTGAGGTGCATAATTCCATTTCCATTTTTAAAGTTTTCTTCAACTTTATCAATAGGTATTAATTTATTTTTTTCAATAATTTTTTCTAGTGGCGGGATATTAGCTTCATCTAAAGATTTATTGAAAGCTTCAATATCTACATTAGGTATGGCTTTCTCTTTGGAAGGTTTTATATTATTGATAACATCTTCAGGTTTTAGTAATTCTCCAGGAGTTTTAATATTTTTCATTCCAGCTGCCATACCAAATACAGCTCCTGGAATTAAATTAACAATATCTTTTTCGTTGTCCCAATCAGTTATAATATTCCTATCATAAAGACTAGCTTCATCCCAAGCATATTCTCCTACATTAGATAATATATTAATTAATGGGCCTTGACCTCCTGTAGCTGTATTAATAAAAACAGAAGTCATATCATTAGCATTTCTAAATAAACCTCCAGCTAAATTTACAATTGTTCCTCCGACTAAGCCTTTACTATTAGAATAATTATCTAAAAGTTCTTGTTTTTCTAATTGCTTTTTAACGACATCATCAAGAAGTTGTTGCGTATATTCTTTACCTTCCCCCCAAGATAATTTATTAGAATTATGTAAAAATTTTCTTTTAAGGTCAAGCCATCCTTGTGTTGCTTGTCCTGCTAAAAATTCTCCTAAATTATCTACTTTTTTATTTTCATCATTAGAAGAACTCATAGTAATCACCATCCTCTTTAACTTCTTTACTTACTGGTGGAACAGATTCTATTTTTTTTATATTATAATTAACAATAAAGTTTGATTTTTTATATTTAGAAGCGCTAGATAAATCTTTTACAATGGGGATTCCTTTTAACAAGCTATTAAAATACTCATCATTTTCTAAAAATCTATCTATGGCAATATTAGGATCTGTTTTATAGAACCCCTCAATAACCAAATCATTAGTTGTTTTAACAGTCCCATTAATATAATTATCAAGTATTTGTTTATTAACTGGATTATTTCCACCCATATTTTCTAGAAGAGTATTATATCTTGTGCTAGGAGATTTATCATTTCCAAATCTATATTTTCTAAATAATTTCTCATCTATAACAGCACCTCTCCCAACTCTTATAGCGTCATTAACTTCAAAATATTTTGGATTTTCTTCTCCTTTCATAAGAGTAACAGGATTATAATTATAAATTTCTGTACCTAAGTGTTTTAATAAGGCAATCTTTTTAACTTCATCCTCTCCAGCAATTTCTTGTACAAATGGATATATAACTTGTTGGGCTATAACATTACTTGTGTTACCATCTCCTTTTAAGTTGCTAATTTCTTCTTTCAAATTTTTTAAAGATGTATCGTTTATAAATACTCCTACAGATGAATCAAAAGGATTACCAAAGTCTGCAATAGTCTTTCCATAAAGTGTTTTTTGTAATTCAGTATCGTTAATAAACTCTTGTGTAGTTAAATTTCTATTATTTAATACTTTAGAAAGTTTATAAGGGTCTTTTGATTCAATAGCAAGATTTATATTATCCTGTTTTTTTATCTCTTTTAAATAGTTAGATAGTTCAGCTTTTTCAAGTCTTACACTTTCTCTTGAACGTTCAGAACTAATTGCACTTTTTATAATAGATTCAAATTTATTTTTATCATCTATATTTGGAGCTAAATCTATATCTTTATATTTCATATTTAACTCTGGAAATAAATCTATAAATTCTTGTTGATTTTGATGTAATAAATTTTCAAACTTCTGCATTTTTTCATTATAAGGCAGCCCATCAATATCATTTATAATTGACAGAGCTCTACTTTCTATAAAGTCTTTCCTACTGTCTAGCATTAGTTTTAAACCTTTATCTGGAGCAATAGTATTACTATCAATACCATTTTTTATACCTTTAATAAAACTTTCATAGCCTCTAACTCCATCTTCTTTATTCCCTAATGCAAAATTTTGCATGGCAATTTCTTTTGTCATAATTAAATTAGTTTGGAACTCTTCAGCTTCCTTTTGCTCTAACATTTCTAAATATGATTTTTTAAAATTTATATCAGTATTTCCAACAATAGTATCTATATCAAATAACTGTTGCTCGATTTCATTTTCTTCAAATCCTTGTTCTTTCCAAGTTTTTAAAAAATTTAGTTTTAAATTATTAGCTTTAGACATTTCTAGCTCATGGTTTTTAGTATCATACTTATAATTTTTATCTAACACTAACTTTTTTTTATGTTCATACATTGATTTTTCAACTTCTAGTTTATACTTATTTAAAAGGTTTTCCTTTTGTGTATTTGCTACTTTCTCCTGTCTTTCTTTTAGTTTTGCAAATGTAGATAACCCACTTCCAACAACTTCAGCTAACCCATCTATATTATTTTTTATAACTGGAGCTTGAACTCCACCATCTGAAACCATTCTTCTAGTTTTTAAAGGATCTATAATTTTAGTCATTATTTAGTACCTCCAAATTTTGTAAAAATAAAAGCGTCAGTTAATCCTGAGGTTATAGATGAATTACTTTGATTGATTGCATTTTGAGTATTCATTCCAATATTTACTTTATTCATAGCTCCTTTTCTATCTATAGCTTTTAAATCTTTTTCAAGATTTTTTTCAGTTTTTAAAAACGCTCTTTCATGTTCTGCTAAAGTTCCTTGATATACTGTACTCGCTTTATCAACATCTCCTAAAAAGGCTCTTTGAGTATTCATTCTATCTGCATTTTCTTCAAATATATCTGAATATTGATATTCTACTTCTAATTTTGAAGCATTTGTATTTACTTCATTTGCTAGAGTTTGAATGCCATTATTAATTTTAGCGTCTTTTCTTCCTCCAATTCCACCAAGCACTTTAAATCCAGCACTTGCTAATGCTGCCATTGTAATTGGGTCCATATTATTTAACCTCCTGTAATCCTTTAATTTCTGTTGTTATACTCAATATTTCAATCTTTGTATTATCTAATTGTTTTATAGTTAATTCTTCTCCCCCAACATTAGATATTTCAATTGGCTTTAATTTATAATATCCATCTTGATTATTAAAAGGAGCTGTTTTTTTATGCTTATTTATTTGAAAGTCTGGATTCCCAAAACAGTTAATGATAACTCTTCCTATAGTAGCTTTATTATTAAAAGCCAAGATAGCTTTTGGACCAATATTAATACTTACAAATGGGATTTTTAACTCCATAGGTTCTACTTTATCTTTAGAATATGTGTATATATCAATGCTAGAATCATTAACATGGAACTGATATAACAGATTATCAATCTCACTATATTCAACTAATCCAGATAATTTATTAACTCTAGTCCAAGCACTTATATCTGTTTGTTGATTATGTATAAAAATATTGTTTTCTTCTCCAGTATCTACACCTACAAAGTTATTTGTTTGAAATTCAGTAGCGTATATTTTTTTAGCTTGTTTTGTTAAGTGTTGAGAATAGATTGAAATTTCATGTGATTTATAAGTATTTTCTTCTCCTATATCATCAAATTTATTAACTCTATCTGAAGTATCTACATAATATAATGCTCCTTGATGTTTTATGTAAGTTCCAGCGGTTCCCTTTGGTGTTGGTGTAGGCATTTGAAAGAACATGCTTTCTCGTGGTGTAAGGACTGTATTAAGCAATGTTGAATAAACTCCTTTATCTGTTAATGCTAATAAAGATTTGTGAGGTATTAAAGCTTTAACTGTGTTTAATTCATTGTCTGGGATAAATGTTGTAAATCCATCATTATCATCTAAAGAGCTTCTGAAATTGATTGAATCATTTACTCTACTTGATACAATAGCTGATGGATTACCAGCAACATTTCCAAAGATAATACGGCCACCATAATAGCAACAAACAGCAGGGTATCCATTATCCTTGAATAGATTTTCTGAAAATCTTATATCCAGGATATTTATTTTCTTATCATCTACGGTGGCATTTTCTAATGGTGTTTCAATTTCTGGAGCTATCATTTGAGTTGTTGTAAATATTTGGGTATTCTCTATGTCTTCTATCTTATCAATATAGAACTCTCCACCATAAAATGATATTCTTCCTTTTGGTAACTTCTCTATGAATTTAGTTGCATATACTTTTCCAACTGTTGATTTAAATATAATTTTAGTTCCCTTTTTATACCATTCATATATTTGTTTATCATCTTCAGTATAAACAAACTCTGGAGATACACCTTTTACAGGGGGATTAGTTATACTTTCCCAATAATCAACAACAGAAAAAGTTAAATCACTTTCATTGACTCTTACCATAAATGGTTTTTTATTTTCACAACAAATAATCAAACTATTCTCAAATTGGGTAATACTTAACTTATTATTAATTTCATCAGCTGAATAATTATTTTCTATCTCGTGTAATTTATTGAAATTATCTTGCCTAAGTATATATAACTTACTATCTGTAAAGAGAAAAATAAGACCAAAAAGGTTTGTATCTTTTTTGTTCATCTTATATTTAAAAACTCTTAAAGCTTTTATGTTTGGAACTGCTAAAGATGTAATTTTTTCTAAAGCTGGAAAATTTGTCATTCCAGCACTAGATGGAATACCATTTTTTAAATAGAATAATCCTCTTCCTGGAATGTCTGTATCTATCCTATAACAATAATTAGGCATTACTTCTCCATATTTAAACGAAGTTCTATTGTCAAACAACATTAATACCACTCCCTTGTTTGATTATAATGTGAATAAGGATCACTTTCATTTATTGCCCCTAAGCTTTCTAATTCTATTTTTTCATATTCCATCTCTTTCATTATTTTATTTAATAGCTCTGTTTTATTTATTGTTCCAGCTAATTCATAAGCAAGTCTTAAAACAATATAATTTTCAGCTTGTAGTGGTATATCTGATAAATCCATATTCTGTTTATAGATAATTTCTAAATTGTTATAATCACAATAAAAGTAATCTCCAATTTCTTTTATTGGATAGTTACTTTCATATATTCCCAGGTAATCTTTTGGCTTATTATAGATATATTTGCCATTGTCATTAATTGTTGATAAGCTTGGTTTTTCAGGTTTTAAATTAAAATAAAACTCTCCAAATGCTAAAATATTTTCTAATAAATTTTCTAATAAAAAGTTAGCTGCTTTATATGTTGAATCTTCCTCCAGATAATCATTAGAAAAAGGCTCGTTAAGTTTTAACAGAGCCTTTTTAATAATTTTATTCTTTCTAACACCTACTTTATCATTACTCATTATTCCTCCTTGATTTCTCCTTTTTCTTTGAGAACCTTTATCCAGGAATATATAGTTGCTCTAGTTACAGAAAAATCTTTAGCTAAATCAGTAATACTCATTCCTAAAAGGTATTTTTTCTTAAATGATTTTAATTGATCATCTTTAATTGAAATTGCACCTTTTTGTCTGCCTTTAAATTTTCCTTGTTCTTTTGCTATTTCTATCCCTTCTTTTGTTCTCTGCCTAATCATCTTTCTTTCTAATTCTGCAAAGGCTCCAGTAATTGTTATCATACATTTTCCAAGAGGGGTAGCTGTATCAATCGCCATATCTATTATCTTTAAACTTGCTCCTTTTTTTTCTATTTCTTCCAGGATTGAAAGTGTATCACTTGCACTTCTGGAAAGCCTGTCTAAAGATTTTACAACTACCGTATCTCCCTCTTGTAGCTCTTTTAACATCAATTGTAAATTTGGTCTATTTTTATCTTTCCCTGATACTTTATCAATGTAAATTTTATCTGCTCCATCATAAGCTAATAATTGTCTATCTAGTTTTTGCTCTACTGTTGAAACTCTCACATAATATAATGTTTTTTTCATTAACACACCTCTTTTTATATATTTGTATAATTTAGACTACTTTTCTAATAGTATACAACTTATACACTCAAAAGGCTATTTTTTTCTTTAAATTTGTATAAAAAAGATTGTTCATTTTAGGCATTACTCTATTTTATACAAATTCCTAAATAAGAAATTATCATCCATACAAAAGTAAATAAAATTATTAATTTTAAAATTTTCTTAAGAAAATAATCTTCAAACTTTTTATTTTTAAACTTCATAATTTTCACCCACTTATTTTTTACTAAAAATTATTTGGTTACAAATTCTTTTACTTTTTCTTTTAGAAAATTATGTTTAATATCAACTACCTCATTCTTGGCCATTCCTAATGCAAAGCCTAAGCCATACCAAATTTTTTCTTCTATTCTTTTTCTTAAAATATCTCTTCCAATTTCTTCAGAATAATTTTTTTCATCTACACATGAAGTTGATTCTACTCCAGTAAATCCATTTAATAGATTATATTTTAAAACAGTATTTAATTTTCCAAATACTCTTTCTGTTGTTACCTGTTCCTCTACTATAAAACTTTTTACAAGTTCATTTGGTATTTTATTATCATGTATGCAATACTCTTTACATCCTAATACATCTGCAATCCCATTCTCTTTAAACTCTATTAAAGATACTTGTAAAACTTGTCTTATAGGTTTATTAACTTCATTAGCTTTATAATTTTGATTAATTATATTACTATCATATTTTATTCTCTCTTTTAAAGAGTTATAATACATATTCATATACCATAATTGAGATTCTAATAACTCTCTTTGTCTTTCATCTGTAAATACTGGCTTCTCTTTTTCTTTATTTAAAAAAGATTGTCCTTTATCAATTTTATCTTTTAATTCTGTTTCCATTCTTTTTATATACTCCATAATTCACTCCTATAGTTATTTATTAATTTTTAAATGCCAATGACATACAAATAAAAATCCCTGGTATTAATAAAACATCTATTATACTCATTGTATTTTCTTCTCTTTCCATTTACCTTTTATAAGCTCTTTTAACATGATTTCTAATGCTGGATATTTCTTTTTAAATTCCTTTATATGCTTTCCCATTTCTATTTCACTAATTGATACAACTCTATCAGCTACTACTTTAAATGTCTCTCCATCTACTTCAGTATAACCGTTATAGGCTGTTAAAACATATCTATTCATAATTACCTCTATATTAATGTATTTTGTAAGTTTCTTTTTATAACTTCCTTTAAAAGTTTCGGGGGATCTATTCCAATGTCTTTAGCTTTTTTTATTATTTCTACAATTTTTATTTTTTTATTGTCTGCTCTTGCTACTTCCAACTCTTTTATTATTTCCTCCACGCTTTACCTCTGTTAATTTTTTTAAAAACTCTAAAGATATTTTTTCTTTTGCTTCTAATGGTATATCTACACTTTCTAAAGATGATGTAAATATTTCTACTATTTTATTGTTCCCCATTCTTCTTATCACCATTAGTATCATTTTTATCACCTTTAGATTTTTCATCAAAAGGCAATTGAGTTTCTTTTATCTTTTTTTCTATATCATTAATATCTATTCCATTGTTATACTGCTCTTCAAATGATTCAAAAGTTATATTTTCAAATTGCTTTTTATTTCTTCTACTTTCAAATACTAATCTTAATGTCTCTTTTTTCTTCATTGTATGAACTAATGTACTATGCCCATCTTTATATGTTATGGAAACATTATCTTTTGTATTCTTGAACCCTATTTGTTCCAAGTTATCAACAGGTGTATATCTTTCTCTAAAATCTTTATCAACTAAATCTAATACCTCAAAATCTCTCATTCTTCCTATCCTCCTTATTTTTTGTAAATTGAAAGGTAGGATTTCCTACTTTTCCTACCTTTCTTTTTTATTTTACTTTTTTTTAGGGTCTTTTGTTGGTTCTGTTATTGTTGTTATTGTTGTTCCTGTTCCTGGTAAATCATTTACAACTTTTAATGCTTTCTCAGAGTTTTCAAGAGCTTTATCAACATTCTCTTTTAATGTTTTATTTTCTTCTTTCATTTCTGATAACATCTTTATAATTGTTTCTTCTCCAGTTGGCACTGATGGAGGAGTTACATCAACTGGTGTATTTCTTGCCGAATATCCAGCAGGAGCTGGAATATCTCTCTTATACTTAAAGAAGAATACTCCTTCAGCTTGTACAATTTCTGTAGCTAATTCAATCTCTACATCCATAAAGTATTTTTTATGAAACTTTACATGCTCGATAACTGGTTTGATATTTAACTTCTTAGCTGATTGTCCAAACGATTTTTCAACAAATATTGTTATAATACCTGTTGTCTCTGTCCCAAGAGGATAAAATATATCATCATATGTTATTAACTCTTTTAAATACCCTGATAATAACTGCTGTGGATTATCTCCTGTTTGATTTGGTGTTTGTCCTCCATTAAAATTATTAAAATCTTTAGAAGTAAACTTATCACAATCATTAATTTCTGTTCCACCCTCTGTTCCAGAAACTATTACAACTCTTCTCTTGCTTAATTTAGCTAAAGACTTTATTTTTCTCATTAATCCTCTAAAAGATTTTACGTTAGATGGGTCATTGAATAGTTTAGTATCATCTCCAACTATATTAGTTGCTGGAAGAAGTATATCAAATTCAGTTCCAGCAGCATCTTTTACTCTTCTTTTTTTATTCTTATATATATCAAGGAATAACTCACTTAACCCTTGTTCCGCTTTACTAAATACGGCACTAATCTGCTCTTGTGTAACAAATGATTCTTCTTGTAATAATGATCTACTGAAACTTCTATCATCAATCCATAGTGGTACTTCAATTACTTTTGGTGTTATAACAACAGAATATAATAACTTCTCATTTGTTACTCCAGGTATCATTTTTGGTGTTACTCCATCAGCTTCAAATACTTCATCACTTCTATATCTAGCTTGTAACTTTTTACCTCCGAAGAATGTAGATTCTTTAGCATTCATAGTTGAATCTTGTTGCATGAACTCTTGTAATGGCATTGAGTCTGCTCCACCTAGAGCTCTTAGTATTGTATTTACATATCTTTGTTGTTCTCCTGGACTTAATTTAACATCTACAACTCCAGCGAATAATTGAATATTTAATCTATTTAAAAAACTTTGACTCATTTTTGTCATTTTTATAATTTCCTCCAATAATTTTATTTGTCTAACATTAAGAAATCTCTATAATAATCATCTTCTGAATTTCTTGCATAACTTTCTAACTGATTCATTTTGCTACTATCTCCAGACTTTTTAGCGTCATAGGCTTCATTATACTTAGTAACGAACTCTTCATGTGTCATTTTTCCTAACCCTCCTTTATCCATTAAATTAACAGTTCCACCATTAGATGTTAAAAGCTTTTCTTGTAAGAATTTTCTTCCTTGTGCATTTTCTGCTAATCTTGAAATTACATCTTTATAAGCCTTATTTTCATCTTGCTCTATAAAATTCTGTATTACTGGGTCAAGCTCTCTAAGTTCTGGAGTCATTGCTTCCCTTTGTGTTGATAGATAATTTTCTCTGGCATTTAGTTGGTGCAATGCTACAGCTGGAGATATTCCATCATTTTTAGCTTTTTCTAAAAATACTGTAATATCATCTTGGTTTATATTTTTAAAACTTTCTGGTTTAATTGTTCCCCAATCATCTGCTGGATTTGGTTCTGGTGTCGGTTCTGGATTTGGCGTTGGTGTTGGACTTGGTTCTGGTGTCGGCTCAGGGCTTGGCTCTGGTGTTGGACTTGGTTCTGGTCCTCCAAACAATTGAATGTTAAATCCATTGTCTAATAACTTTTTATACAATTTTATACCTCCTCTGATAGTTCTATTCTTAACTCTTCTAAACCTATGCTTTTATATATCTCTTTAATATCTGAATGTTGTCCTGTT
>SKEK01000258.1_pt1 | contig 32228 bp, 23 predicted proteins | sample 4826761 | NCBI WGS metagenome assembly SKEK01 (sample SAMN11008811, study PRJNA524170) | human gut metagenome | biome: Human fecal sample; material: Feces; isolation source: fecal sample from pouch patient p32 | host: Homo sapiens | place: Israel: Tel-Aviv | collected 2015-10-13 | reverse complement strand
AAACTACCCAAATCCCCCAAACCCGACGCAGCCAGCACAGCATCGATCACAGCATGCGTCACGACGTCACCATCCGAATGCCCCTCGCAACCATCAACCCCCTCAAACAACAAACCAGCAATCCAACAAGGCTTACCGGCCTCAATCTGATGTGCATCAAACGCAGTACCCACCCGAGGCAACCCAGCAGCAGTATTCATATTCACGCTCATAGGCCCCGATGATACTTGCCCACCCCGCCTAGCCACGCGACAAATAAAACTCCGCGACCACCATATCGATAGGGTTCGTAATCTTCAGAGCCTCAGCAGCCCCCTCAACCACCTGCACAGGCACACCAATCAACTCCAACAAAGAAGCATCATCAGTCACCACAGCAGCATCCCCCGCCCCCTGAGACTGCTGCCACTGCCGATTCGCCCGCACCAAAGTCGCAGCATCAAACCCCTGAGGAGTCTGCGCCGCACGCAACATCGCACGCTGCGGCGCCCCCACAACCTGCTCCGCCCCATCAACAACCTTGATCGTATCCACCACCGGCAACGCAGGTATCACCCCACGCGCCCCCGCAGCCACAGCATCAATCACCCGCTCAATCATCGCGGGCGGAGTCAAACAACGTGCAGCATCATGCACCACAATCGTGGCCTCCCCCTCACCCGGACAACCCAACAACTCATATGCGAGCTGCACGCCCCTCCAAGCACTATCCGCACGCTCAGCACCCCCCTCAATCACACACACCCCAGGCTGGCTTCCCAGCGCAACCACCGCGGCGTCATCACGCATATCCGCCGACACCGTGACAACCACATGATCCACCCCAGCAGCACGCACCCCCGCAAGGGCACGATCAAGCAAAGACCTACCCCCAAGCTCCACCAAAGCCTTCGGCTTATTCGCCCCCAAACGAGTACCCGAACCCGCCGCAACAATCACAGCAGCAACACGTCGACTACACACAAGAAAAACCCAACGCCACTAGCATGCCGAACGCCGGCAGCCACCCCACGCCACCGGCACAAACGACTAGTCGTCAAAATCCAAGTCATCAAGATCAACATCGTCGGCAAGCTCGGGCTTAGGCTCCTCTGCCACACCCTCGCTCTTCTGACGCTCCAACGTCGCCAACATCTGAGCATCAAGCTCATCTGCCTTCTTCTCGTCAACGTTTTCAGCCAACGCCAACTCGCCCACCAACACCTGACGAGCCTTCGCCAACATGCGCTTCTCACCAGCAGACAAACCACGATCCTGATCGCGGCGCCACAAATCACGCACAACCTCAGCGACCTTATTAACATCGCCAGAAGCCAAACGCTCCTGATTAGCCTTGTAGCGGCGAGACCAGTTGCCGGCCTCCTCAACATCAATCTCACGCAGCACAGAGAAAACCTTCAACAGGCCTTCCTCCCCCACCACGTCACGGACACCCACCAACTCCGCATTCTTCGCAGGCACACGAACCGTCAAATCCGACTGGTGGATCTGAAGGACCAGAAACTCCAGTGTCTCCCCTCCCATCTCGCGCTGCTCAATCGCCTCAACGACTGCGGCACCGTGGTGGGGGTAGACGACAACGTCCCCGACCTTAAAATCCATTGACTGCTCCTATGGCCTTGAAGATTTCAGCTAGTCGATGCTACCACGTCCGGGGGCACAGAAATAGGCCAGGCCCCATCTAGCGACTAGACTAATACAGTGGATAACCGCACACTCGAGCCACACAACCCGAGTGCGCACAACAAGCAGCAAAAAGAAAAGGACGAACCTGTGATCTCCAAGAAGTTGACGGTGACCGTACTCGCCGGAGCAACCCTGACCTTGAGCGCTTGCGGTGCTGGCCAGATCTCCCAGACCGCCAACCAGGTAGCAGCAGTCGATGGCGCCTCTGCCACCGACGAGCACATTGCCGTCCGCGACGTCACCGTCCTGGTCGACGACGAAGGCGAAGCAGCCCTGAAGTTCACCGCAATCAACCTCAACCCGGTTGGTTCTGACGCCCACACCCTCAAAAAGGTGACCGTCGGCGACCAGACCGTGAAGTTCGACGACGAAGACCTCACCATCGAGCCGAACTGCAGCCTCGTCGCAGACAGCGAAGCAGGACTCGACAAGCTGGCCCAGGACAAGGAAGCCTGCATCACCTACGTCGCCAACACCGTCGACAACCCCGGCTTCGCACTCGGCGGCAACAAGGAAGTGACCTTCGAGTTCAACGATCTGAGCGTCACCACCGATGCCACCATCGCAGCCCCCGTTCTCGATGCCGGATCCGATCACCCCCGCGAGAACACCCCCGAGCACGCCGGCCACAGCCACTAAAGCTCATCGCTCTAGCCGGCCCCAACCGGGGAGCTAGTTTCCTTCAAGGCACCGCACAGCCCTGCGGTGCCTTTTCTTTATCTTTTTACGGGATCTTTTTACGGGCGGCGTGCCAAAATGTGCGCATTTAGCCCCCTTCCGATCACATTTCCCCACGTCGGCTCTCGCGCGGCGGCCTAGATGCGCACATTTTGGCACCCCACAACAGCAAAAGGGCGGGCCGCGCACATCGTGCACGACCCGCCCTTGAGCATGGGCTGCTAGCTTGCGCTAGCTATCACCGCTTATTTGCAGTGCTTGCCCTTGCTCTTGCTCTTGCGGCGGGAACCGATCAGGCCAGCGCCTGCGGCTGCCAGGGCAATACCTGCCACACCGAATCCGATGACATCTGCACCGGTCTGAGCCAGCGCGGTCGGGTTCTTAGCGATACCCTTGATGCCTTCATCGTTCTTGGCGATGCCCTTGCCCTCGACGGCAGGAGCCTCGGTTGCTGCGGGAGCTTCCGGTGCCGGCTGCGGATCGGAGGAGCCGATGTGGTGTCCGAGGAACGGAATCAGGCCAAGCAGCGGCCACCAGGGGACGCGGCTGCCCTTGTGCGAGGTGAACTCTGCGGTGTCCTCATCAGAGGTGACCTTTTCACCAGCAGGGGTGTTACCGGTCGCCATCGCGGTGTTGACCACGCGGCCGGCATCGGCATCCTTGTCGGTGACAATGTAGTCCGCTGCTGCGCACTCGGTGCTCTCGTTCGGGGCGAGAGTCTTGGACTTACAGCTGACCTCAACGCCAGCATCAACCAGCTTCTCGTCGTACACCGCGACATCACTGAGGGTGATATCACCGGTGTTGGTGACGGTGAAGACGTACTTCACCTTGTCGCCAGGGGTGTAGCTGTCCTTCTTGTCGGCGATCTCCTTGGTGATGTTCAGGCCAGTGACCTTAGAGACCTCAACCGTCTTGGTCGCGGTTGCTTTCAGCGGCGGCTGCTCGTGGTAGCTACCGGTTGCGGTTGCGGTGTTGACGATGCCTTCACCTGCATCTACGTCGGCCTGATCGATCGGCTTAGTGAAGGTACAGGTTACGGTTTCATCAGGCTGCAGGGTTGCGGTGCCTTCTGCCACTGCAGGATCTGCACACTTGAGCTGACCTTTGGCCGCCATCGGATCGTTGATACCAACATTGTTCAGCTCGGTGGAGCCTGTGTTGGCGACAGTGAGGGTGTAGGTGATGGTGTCACCAGCCTTCACTAGAAGCGGGCTAGCGTCCTTGGTCAGGGTCAGTGCAGACTTGCCGGTACGGGCGGTTGTGCTGGATTCCTCAGACTCAACCGTGCTGGGCTTTTTGGGCTTCGGCTCGATCGGGTTGAGGGGCACAATGTTGCTGATCGCACGGATCGGCGTGGTGCCTGCAACGGTAGCCACATTGTTGACAGTGCCTGCTGCGACGTCAGCTTCGGTCACCGTGTAGTCAGAATCGGAGTGGCACATGGTTTCTGCACCAGCAGCCAAGGCGGTTGCTTCACAGGTGACGGTGATGCCGTTGTCTTCGAGCATCTTGTCCTTGATGACAAGTTCGCTGATCGAGGTCTCACCGACGTTTTCGACCTTGAAGGTGTAGCGAATCTTGTCGCCAGCCACGTAGGGCTCCTGCAGGTTGTCGATCGTCTTGGTGAGCTTCAGCAGCGGGGTCTGCTCCTTGAAGGGCACCTTTGCCTCGGCCTGAACCGGGGTGACCTTCTTGTTGCCGTACTTGCCGGACACGCCAGCGATGTTGACAGACCAGTCGTAGGAGTCCACATCGGACTGCAGCACCTTGAAGGAGGCCTTACAGACGATGCTTCCGCCAGCCGGGAGGCTTGCGCCTGCGCCGCCCCACGCGGCGTCATCATCACAGGTGATGGTGGCTTCGCGCTCGGGGTCTTCCAGCATGCCTGCGATAACGTCGTCGGTGATGATCACGTTGTCGATGCGGGTGTTACCAGCATTCTTCGCGGTGATCGTGTAGTTGACGGTGTCGCCTGCCTCGCGTTCTGTGTCCGGGTTATCCGCGACCTTGTCGATGGTCAGTGCAGGGATGCCGGTGCGGAAGTTAGCGGTCGACGGATTGGACTTGACGTCCTGACCGCCAGGAGTCGATCCACCGGTGGTCTTGCCGCTGGCGGTTGCAGTGTTGGGCACGAGACCCATTTCTGCTTCCTCCGGGGTGACCTTGTGGGTCTTGGCGACGCAGGTGCGCTCGTCACCGGGTGCCAGTTCGCCACCGCCACAGTCGAAGGCTTCGCCGAACATCGGGTCAGAAACCTTGATGTCCTTTAGGGTGACGTCGCCGGCGTTGCGGACAACGAAGCCGTATTCGACGGTGTCACCTTCGACGAATTGTTCGCCTTCGGGCTTGTTGGTGATGGTCTTTTCCAGCTCCAACTTCTTGGCGTTGGCCACGGTGATGGTGGCGGAGTCGCTCTTCTTCGGTGCCTTCGCCTTATTGGTCTTGCCTTCGGCGGTGGCGGTGTTGGTGAGCGGCTTTTCGGCGTTGACGTCGTCTTGGGTGACGGTGATCGTAGCTTCGCAGGTTACGGAATCACCCTTGGCGATCTTGTCTGCACCTTCGGGGCAGTTGAGGTCGACGTCGTGACCGTCCATGTCATCGGTGATTTTCACGTCGGTCAGGTCGGTCGGGCCGTCGTTGGTGACTTTAATGGTGAAGGTTGCCTTCTCGCCAGCCTTGTAGGGGCCGGGGTTTGCGATTGCCTTGTCGATCGCCAAGCTGGGCTTGCCGATGTCGACGGTTGCGTCGTCTTCGTCCTTAACCGGGTCATTGTTGTGAACCTTGTTGTTCGGCTTTAGGCCGACAACGGTTGCCTTGTTGACCAGGGTGGGGCTGTCTGCCTCTTCTGCGGTGACGACGTGCTTGTCGGCGGTGCAGGTGGTCTTGGCGCCGGGCGCGAGCTCGGCTTGTTCACAGGTGACGCCGTTTTCGAACATTGGGTCGGTGACCTTGACGTCATGCAGGGTCACGTCACCGGTGTTTTCAACAACGAAGCTGTATTCGACTTCGTCGCCTTCGACGTAGATCGGCTTGGGGTCAACCACGGTCTTGGTCAGCTTGATGCCGGCCTTTGAGGAGACAGAAACCTTAGCTTCTGCCTGGGGTCCCTCGACCTTGTTTTCACCGAAGTTACCGGCGGTGGAGGCGGTGTTGACGATCTGTTCGCCAGCGTCGACCTCGTTTTGGGTAACGGTCGTGGTGCCGAAGCATTCAGCCTTCTGACCGATAGCAAGGGTGCCAATTTCAAGGCCATCGATGCGTCGGCCGTCGACCATGCAGTAGACGTCTTCCGCGTCGGCGAACATCGGGTCGTTGACGACGACGTTGTCTACCGGGGTGATGGCGTCAGCCGGGTTGGTGACGGTGACCTTCCAGGTGACCTTGTTGCCCTTGACCAGGTCAACCTGCTTTTCAGAGGTGACGGTCTTGGCGATCTCCAGCTTCGGGGTACCGGTATTGAAGGTCGCCTTGGATTCTTCCGACTTCACGCGCTCTGCGAGCGGGGTGTCGGCGTTCTGTCCGGGCTTGGTCGCGTTGGCGGTTGCCACGTTTTCGATCTTGCCGTTGGTTGCAGCGTCTTCTGCGCTGACTTTGTAGTCAGCTGTGCATTCAACGCTGGCGTTGGGGGCGATGGGGCCTTCACCACAGGAGATTTCGTCTGCGCCAAGCTTGGAGTCCAGAACCTTCGGGTTGTCGAGGGTTTGGGTACCGGTGTTTGTGATGACGAACTTGTAGGTGACGGGCTCGCCCTGTGCGTACAGCGCCTTGGGTTCGACGATGGACTTCTCGAGCTTGATGGAGGCCTTAACGTTCAGCGGTGCGCTGGCTTCGTTGTTGGCCTTCTTCTGCTCTTCGGTCTCGACGACGTTGTCCGCGGTGCGGTACTTGGCGCTGACGTCGGCACGGTTGTCGATCTTGGTGAGGGTGTCTAGGTCTTCCTGGGTCACCTCGGTGGTGACGGTGCAGGTGACCTTGGTGCCCTGTGCAAGAATGCCGGCTGCCGGGTCGAAGCCGTCGGGGCAGACGATGTCTGCGCCTGGGCGTTCGTGGGTGAACACGTCGGTGATTACGACGTCATTGAGGTCCGTGGTGCCAGTGTTGGTCACGGTGATCTCGTAGACGATCTGATCGCCACGGTTGTAGCTGTCCTTCTTGTCCTTGATGGACTTGGCCAGATCAACCTTGGGGGTACCGACGACGACCTTGGCCTCGGAGGTTGCTTCTACCTTTTCACCCTGGACGTTCTCGCCAGTCACTGTGGCGGTGTTGTCGTAGGTGTCGGCTTCTGCATCCTGCGGGGTGAGCACGTGGGTTGCGGTGCACGTCATGTGCTCATCGGGTGCCAGTTCAGTCTTCGGGCACTTGAGGTCGCTGACCTTCTCGTCTGCCAAGGTGACGTTTCGCAGCGTGACCTTGGAGGTGTTGTGCACATCGAAGCTGTATTCGACGGTTTCGCCTGCCAGCGCCTTGCCTTCGATTGCCTGGTCGTCCTGCTTGACTTCAGCGGTCTTGGTCAGGGCGATGGAGGGCTTGTATACGGGCACCTCAATGGTTGCGGTCTTCTTCTCGGTCACGACGTCGCGGTTCTTCTCTGCGTTGTCGGGTCGAGTCTTGCCCTTCAGCACTGCGGTGTTGTCGATGTCCTTGCGGTTGTCGACGTCCTTCTGGTTGACGGTGTATTCGACGGTGCACTGGAAGCCTGCGCCGGGGGCGAGGGTGAGCTTGCCGTCGGTGACGTTGAGCTTCGGTGCTTCTTCAGCACCAGCTTCAGCGTCGAGCGCTACACAGTTGTCAAGGGTGACGGGTGCTTCGTTGGAAAGCTTGCTGTCCTCCAGGGTGACATTGTGCAGGGTGACGTTACCGGTGTTACGGCCGGTGATGACGAAGGCTGCTGCCTCTTTGTTGTCGCGAACAACGCGGTCACTGAGTGCGTCTGTGCCCTGGTCGGCCGGGCGTACCTGCTTGGTGAGTTCCAGAGCGGGGCCGGGTTCGACGATGGGGACAATCACCGAGGACGGATCCGGGGTGACGACCTTGCTCTTGTACTTACCGGTGATGGATGCGGTGTTCTTCAGGATGGCTTCGAGGTCGATGTCTTCCTGAGTGACCTTGCTCCAAGTGACGGTGCAGGAGTACTTGTCGCCGACAGCCAGGTTTGCGCCTGCCTCAGACAGCAGGTCGCCCTTGGCTTTAAGGTCTTCACCTACGTAGGCGGTGCCTTCGGAGTTGGTGATGACGCAGGTCAGTTGATTCTTGAGTTTTTCACTCTCGGTGTCCTTGACCCACTGGTCGTCGAGCTTAACTTCGGTCAGCGGAACATCGCCGTCGTTTTCGCCTTCGATGGTGAAGGTTGCTTCGCCGTCAACGGTTCGCTTGTCTTCCGGATCATTGACAGACTTCGCCACAGTGACGCTTGGGCTAGCCACCCAGTAACCGAAGTTGATGTCACGGATTTGCTCTTCCTGACCACCATTTTGAGCGGGGGAAATTCCCTGGATTACTTGGGTACCGGATTCCCAGGTGCCGTTGTTTTCAGGGTTCTTGCCAGCCTCGGTGTTGATCTCTTGATCATCGAGAGGCTTCACGCGAACCTTGTAGGTACCTGCGGGCAGGTTGTCGAATTCGTAGTGACCGTTTTGATTCAGCTTGCCTTCACCGAGGGTAATGGTCTGGTAAACCTCGTCACAGTTTTCGACCTCGCCAGCTTTGTTGGTGGTGCACTTAAGCAGCTCAACAATGCGACCGTTGGGCGACGGCTCTTCTTCAGAACCGCGTGATGCATCCTTGTCAACGTCTTGGTAGATGTTGCCACTGATGCGACCTGCGTAAACCTCGGTTTGAACGGCTGCCGGCTGAGGACCAGCGTTAGCACGGGAGTACATCTCTGTTTCGGTGACAACGTAGACGCCGATCTGGTTACGGTAACGATCGCCCGCACGGTTGTCCTTTGCATCGAAGTGCAGGTAGTAGGTCCGGTTAGACTCGGGCAGGAAAGTCTTTGAGCGGAATCGCAGTGCGGTGATCTTTTCGCCACCGGCCTTTGCGGATTCCTTGTACTTTTCCAACTCTTCTTGGGTGAGGTCGCGCCAAGCAGTGGTATTCGGCTTGGAGTCAAGATCGCCCACACCTGGGCGCTTGAACATCGCGCGGCACAGCTCGATATCCGAGGCGTTAGCCGTGGACGGACACATCGAGACCTTCTTGGGGTCATCGGTGGTGAACTGGACCGGGAGGTTCTGGTCGTCGCCGACGTATTTGGGCAGTTCGTCCAACCAGTACTGGCCGTGGAAGTCGGTGCCTTCGCCCTCTGCACCGGTGGACTCGGACTGGCCGTCAAGGTTACGCCCATCACCGTTGTAAGGGAGGACGTCGATGAACTCGCTCGCGCCGAATTGTCCGGTGCTGTAGTTGACGATGTTCACCGCATGGGTGAAATCGGTGCGCGTAGGCACCAAGGGGTCAATGACAGACTTGGACAGCTGAGCCACTGTAGCCTGCGGGATGACGATGGTGTCATACTTGGTGGCGCTCCTCAAAGGCGTGTAATTGCCGGGCACCGGCTGCGGCTTCATATCCCACGTGGGATTGTTTGTAGCGTTAGCATCAACCTTCGGCGATCGGCTGTTGGCCAGGCCTTGGTTGACGGTGAGCGTCTGTCCACCACTGGGATCTGTGATCGCAGGCGTGCCAGTCAGGCGCCATTCAGACAGCACGTTGAAGCGCTGGCCGGGGCCTGCCCACACCGGGGTATAGACGTGGAAGCTACGGCTATCGCCCTTGAAGTCACCATGGGTGATCATGCCAAAGTAGCTGTAGAACCAACTGCTCTTTTCCTGCTGAGCGTCAACTGTTTTCTGCATGAGGAAGGGCTGCATGAAGGGGTCGTCGCTGGGATCTGCGGACAGCGCCCAGGTTTGTTCGATGTAACGACCTGCATCAAAACCACAGTCTTGGGGATTATTAGACTTGGGTGTGTCCTGAATGAAACGCGCATTCGGGGGCAGTTCGGCAGGAACAACATCGAGGCACTTGGAGATGTACACACGGTGGATAACCTGCTCCGGGGGAAGGTTCTGCTCTTCGCGCTTCTTCAGGTAATCCGCGTAGCCTTCTTCACCCAAGCTTTCCTTCATGGTCTTGGAGCTCAGGTAGGCGCTGCCGTTGTTGAAGCCGAGGGACGGGACCGAACGGTATTCGTATTTTTGGCGTCCGAGCGACTTGATCGCGGGATCAGTCCGGGTGAGGTAGGAGTTGTTGACACCCGCAGAAGGGGTGGAGAAGTATATGCGGCTGCTGGCCACAGGTGAGGCCGGGCCACAAGCAGTCTTCACGCTAGCGAAGTTCGGGGTAGTGACGTACTTAGCACCTTCAAGGTTGATGACACCGGCCTCGTTGGGGCCGGGGTTAGTGTGGTCGTCCTTGATGGCGGTTGCGATGACTGCAGGGTCAGCACCTTCGACACGGTAGCGCAGGGTGGTGGGGCTAGTAACTGCCTTCTCACCGGGAAGAACGATGTAGAGGCCGGTGGCCTTCTTGTTCCATTCTTCGCTCATGTCACGGAAGTTGTTCACGCCGTTGGCGTAATCGGCTACGAGTGTCCAGTCTTTGATCTCGCCACAGTTGTTGCCGTCGACGGGCTGGTCAGTGATGTAGACCTTAGCGTTGGCAAAGACCTCGCCGAGGGGACGGCCGTTTGCACCGATACCATAATAGAGGCTGATGCGCTGCTCGCCGCGGTTCCAGCCAACGCACACCGCAGCGTTGCTGGAGGCGTTAGCTGGCGACAAGCTGAGGTTAACCCAGCTATCGTTGAGCGGGGCCCTGGGGTTATCGGGAAGTTTCAGGCTGGAAGAAGCAACCGTGTCGTTCTTTGTGAAAGGAACACAGCCGGAGCTTCCGGGCTCGGCAGAGCAGTCGTAAGTCACCTTTTCAACAACCTGCTTGGCGCAGTTATTGTTAGCCATCCCCTTGCCGGGACCAGTGTTGCTCTTGGGATCTGTGGTGCTATCGGTGCAAGTAAGAGTGTTGCCTGGGTCCTGATCCAACCACTTGGGTGCAACCTCAGGGAATTCAGCAGGGACACCGTTGTAGGATTTAACCGGGCCTAGCTTGCCGGTTTCTTTGTCCACAGTGTCCATGCGGGTAATGAATTCATTCTTACCCTCTTGGAACATGTCTTCGGGGATGAAGAATTTGAAAGGAGCACGCTCGCCGCGGGTACCCGGGCTGGTCGTGTAACGCTCCTGAATGTAGGGGTTTCCCTGGTCATCCAGCTTAACGGTGGTTTTCGTACCGTTGTAGTACCCGATAATTTCTCCCGCACGGCCTTTGAACTTCTCCGGCAACTGCAGGGTATAGCGGGTCAGGCTATCGGAGGATGGCGCATTGTAAAGGCCAAGTTCGGGTTTGTAGCTCTTGCCATTCGCGTTCTTCCGGGGGTAGGCATTGGCATCCATGATGTTCCACGAGTTGGTCAGGTTAGACCATGCGCTGATGCCACGGTAGGGCTTACCGGGGTCAATATCGTTGTTGCCATCTGCTTCACACAGTACGGAAGTATCGGCTCCAGGCCCAAGGTTCGCAGGAGTACCACCGAGGTATGTCGGGCTGGTGTCCTCGTAGGTCTGGTTGATCGTCTGGTCCATGCGGTTGGCTTCGACGATGCGCAGATCGCGGTCGGCCTTCAGCACACCGATGAGCTTGCCGTTAGCGCTTGGGCCTTCGTAGATATCTGCACCGAGGCTGAAATCACCAGCCTGGGTTTCCATCACGCGGTTGGGATTCTCAGTCATGGCGGAGCCGAACCAGCCAAGCACCTGAGTGTTGCCCTGGGTCGGCAGGAATCGGATGGTGTAGGTGCCATCTTTGTTGTCCGTCAGGGCAGCACCGGTGAGGTTTAGCACTTCGGACTTGTACACCGGAGTGCGAGTGGGCTCGGGGAAGCCTTCGCGGGCTTTTTGGCCAACCCAGCGGGGGCGAATAGTGACAACACGGTCTTCGCTACCGGAGTTCACACTCATACTGAACTGGTATTTCGCGCCACTACCTGCGCAGGCGACGTTGTCTTCGACGCTGTCGTCACCGATTGCGTAGCCCATGGACGAGTTGATGACACAGGAGCCATCCTTGTCCTGGCCGACGCCGGCTTCGAGCAGAGCAAGGCTGAATTGGATAACTCCATCGCCTTGCTCGTACTGCACCGAGCCAGAAGGTGCGACCGCAGGGGCCGCTGGTGGCGCAGTGTTTTCGTCGGCAGCTACTTGGGCGTGCGCCGCTGGCAGTGGCGCGTTCAATCCCATGGAACCAACCATGAGAATGGAAGCAGCCAACGCTAGAGCACGCCTAGAGAGCACTCTGATTGACATAGATTCTCCAAACCTGTGTGGGTGCGCTTGTACCAAAACTCAGCAGAAGCACGTTAAGTAAAAAACTTTCCATTTTCTAACAGTACCCGTGATTCTCAGCTTCTCCTAATCAATTCTCAGTGAACTCTAAGCTTCGCGGGATGACCTAACCTTAGAAACATGGCTAAGAAAGTTCGTCCCGTCCACGTGTGTACCGATTGCGGTTACCAGGCCCCTAAGTGGCTTGGTCGTTGCCCAGAGTGCGGGGCCTGGGGAACCTTGAATGAACAGCTTCCTTCGCAGCCCTCCACACAGGCAGTTTCTGGGCAGTCGACTACTCCTCAGCCGATCACATCGATCCCCGTAGACGTGACCACAGCTACGACGACGGGCATAGCTGAGCTGGATCGTGTTCTTGGTAACGGTTTGGTACCGGGTTCGGTTGTTCTGCTGTCCGGCGAACCTGGTGTGGGCAAGTCCACACTGCTTCTTGACGTCGCGGCGCATGCGGCGCGCGCGAACAATGGACAAAACAAGGTGCTGTACGCCACCGCCGAGGAGTCGACGGGCCAGGTACGTTTGCGCGCTGAACGCACCGGAGCTTTGGACGAGAACTTGCTGCTGGTTGCCGAATCCAACTTGGATACCATCTTCCACCATGTAGATAAGCTAAAACCAACGCTGATCGTGGTCGACTCTGTGCAGACGATGCATGCACCGGGTGTGGAAGGCGTGCCTGGCGGCGTCGCCCAGTCTCGTGCAGTGACCGCAGCGTTGACCACCCTGGCTAAAACCACCGGAGTCTCAGTGATTCTGGTGGGACATGTGACCAAGGATGGAAATGTCGCTGGTCCTCGAGTTCTGGAGCACCTGGTCGATGTGGTTTTGCACTTCGAGGGCGACAAGCACTCCTCACTCCGCATGCTTCGGGGTTTGAAGAATCGCTTCGGCGCTACCGATGAGGTCGGCTGTTTTGAACAAACTGCGAACGGCATCCGGGAAGTCAGCGATCCAAGTGGGTTGTTCCTTTCCTCTCGTGACGCCACCCCGGATGGGACAGCCATTACCGTAGCGATGGACGGGGTGCGGCCGATCCTGGCAGAGATTCAGGCACTCCTGATGGAGACACCGGCGAAGAACCCTCGGCGCGCAGTGACGGGTCTGGATTCCACCCGTGCGCCGATGGTGCTGGCGGTTCTAGCGGCGCGCGCCGGCCTGCAAACCGCCGACAAGGAGGTCTACATCGCTACCGTTGGCGGCATGAAGATCGGTGAGCCCGCGGCCGACTTGGCGGTAGCGATGGCCACGGCGTCAGCACTAACCCGCACTCCCCTGCCGCAGCGCACAATCGTGATCGGGGAAATTGGCCTCGCCGGCGAGCTCCGTCGGGTGCCCAGTTGTGACAAGAGGCTCGCTGAGGCCGCCCGTCTGGGCTTTGAACGCGCAATCGTTCCGCGTGGAAGCGTGCAAGCAAAAGACACCCCGCTGGTTGTCAGCGAGGTGTCGACTGTGGCGCAGGCACTGGAGTTCCTTAAGAAATAACCTCTAGCGCCCGGGGCTGAAACTAAAAATTTTCAGCTTCTTTTCAGGCGGTTACAGCAGGTTGAATGGGTGCGCTTCCGAAGGGTTGTTGCCGATGACGGTGTGCAGGAAGTAGCTGCCTGCTGGCACGGGGTTGCGCTGCCCGCATTGTCCGGGCTCGGAATCGGTGCGCGACCACACTGCGCGGTAGTAGCGCTCGGAACCTGCGGGGAAGATCCTGGAGGTTCCGTCTACCGGCTGGTTGCAGTCTAGGTCGGACCAGACGCGACGGTTGGTGGACAGGTTATAGACTTCAAAACGCAGGGGGTTGTCGCGAAGGTCGATGGTGCAGTCCGCAGCGGTTGGGTTCTTCACCGTCATGTAGAACTCTGGCAACTGTCCTTCCTCGTAGGAGGGCTTATCACTCGTGGCGCTAATCTGCAGGTCGGACAGCTCACAGCTCTGCTTTTTGGGCTCTTCCGCTGAATCCTTGCCGTCCTTGCTGTCCTTGTCGTCTTTCGAGTCATTGCCAGCCTTGTCAGCTTTGTCGCCTGCGTCTTTGCTGTCCTTGTCAGCTTTGTCGGCATCTTTTTTATCCGATGACGCCGCCTTGTCGTCACCGTCTTTGCCTGCCGACGCCCCATCGGTCCCCTTTGCCGGGTATGGTGCATCGGATGTCACTGCTGCGGCCGACTGATCTGGCTGGTCGGCTGAACGGTTGGAAAACAGCTGCATCACCCCGAGCAGCAGCGCGACAACAGCAAGGAGTACGACGACCGCCGCGACGCGACGTCGTACGTAAATAACCTTGGGCAGACGATTGTGTTCAGTCACACTGCACACACTAGCCGGCGGGTGCGCGAAGCTTAGGCTTCCACGCCGATTTCAACCACAGGCTCTGCCAGGCCATCAGACAGTCGGTAACGCACGCCGACGATACCCATGCGGCCTTTGGCGACTGCGGCTTTGATCTCCGGCGATCGGCTCATGATCTGGTCGACGGTCTCCGCCACGTGGTGGGCCTCGAACTCTTCTGTGGTGGACTTGCCCATGGCGCGGGCTTCCAGAATGGAGGGGCTGACTTTTTCGATCAGCACGCGCTGGAAGCCACCCGGGATTTCGTGGCCATCCAAGGCAGCTTGAGTCGCAGCGACTGCGCCACAGGATTCGTGGCCGAGCACCACAATCAGGGGCACATGCAAACCTTGCACCGCATATTCAAGCGAGCCAAGCACCGCCAAGTCAATGATCTCCCCGGCTGTACGGATGACGAAGATGTCGCCCAAGCCCTGGTCGAAGATCATCTCCACGGGCACGCGGGAATCTGAGCAGGCCAGAACAACTGCGCAGGGTTCCTGGCCCGCGGTCAGCTCCACGCGGCGACGGTGATCTTGGTTTGGCCGCGTTTCCTCGAAGTTCATAAAACGACGGTTGCCCGCCTGCAAGGCTTCCCAAATCGCGTGGGGTGTCCGCTCAGCATTTCTCATGAAAAACATTGTGCCCCACGACACCCTCGCTAACTACTTAGCTTGGCTTCCGCTGGCTATTTCTGGAACACTGACACACTTAGAATGAACGCTCGAAACCACGCCCCCAGCCGACCAACACAGTTCGATTACCGCGCACTGTGCGATTGGTATGCAGCCAACGCTCGCCCCCTGCTATGGCGACGACCAGGCACAACAGCCTGGGGTGTTCTTGTTTCAGAGGTGATGAGCCAACAAACCCCCGTCGCCAGGGTGCAACCGATTTGGCAACAGTGGATGGATCGATGGCCCACCCCGCAAGACTTTGCAGCGGCACCGAGGGCTGACATTCTCCGCGCGTGGGGTTCTTTAGGTTACCCCCGCCGCGCCCTCCGGCTTCACGAATGCGCCCAGGAAATCACCGCCCGATACGGCGCCGAATCGAACGCAAGGGAAGGTTCCGAGCCCGTTCCAGAAGACTTGGCGGAGCTGCTGGCACTGCCAGGTATCGGGGACTACACGGCGCGAGCAGTGCTGTGCTTCCACTACGACCACAACGTCGCCGTCGTCGACACCAATGTGCGCAGAGTCTACGCCCGCGCCGTGTCCGGAAATTATCTTCAAAGCCCGGCAAGAGCCTCTGACTTAAGGAAGCAACAAGCACTTGTTGACGCCGCGCCCGACGACGTTCACGGGCCGACTTTCTCTGTCGCAATGATGGAGCTTGGGGCGTTGGTATGCACGGCGTCATCACCCGATTGCGGACACTGCCCCATTCAGGCGTCTTGTGCCTGGCAGCTGGCAGGAGCGCCCGCCCCCTCAGAGCAGGAGCTGGCGCAGGCGAAAAAACGAGTGCAGAAATTCGCGGGAACTGACAGGCAGGTGCGCGGCATCATCATGAAGGCTCTGCGCGAATCCGACTGCCCCGTTACAAAAGACACCATCGATCTGCTGTGGCCCGATGCTGCACAACGAGACCGCGCTCTGCTTGGTCTCCTAGAAGACGGCCTAGTTGAACAACTAGACACTGGTTTCGCTCTACCAGCCTAAAACCCTCAGCAAGACACAAAGAAGCCGTGATTAGAGGTTCTAACCACGGCTTGTCTTTTGGCGCTACGTCAGCGGTTTACTTCTTCCAGCGTCCCCGGAAGGTGAAGCCACCAGGAAGTCGCACCCACAGGCCACCGCGACTGTTGACGGTAACCGGACCCAGCTTTGTGGAGCCGGACACACCAGAGCCGGATACGTTGATCCAGGAGTTCTTACCGACTTTTTTACGTTTGCGGAAGTTCAGTCCCGTTGGGGTGATGCTCTTGCGTGCCATGTTGTGCTCCTCGTGCTGGTTGTCTAGCCCACTGTATAAGGATTGTAGAGGCTAGTTGCTATCGCCGTCGGATTCCTCATCAGCCAGCGCAATGGCATTGTCGATTTCCAACTGTTCAGCGGTGGAATCCTCCGGCACGGGCTGCTCCGACGCGTCCGACACCTGGCGGATCGCGTCAGCTACCTCATGGCTAACATCCGACAGCTCTGGCAGGGGCTTCGGCTTGGCGGAGAACGTCAAGGTGGCCTTGGCAGAGGTTGGGTCTTCGCCCTCCACATCGACTACTACGATCTCGCCTGCACCGATCTCACCGAACAGGATCTTTTCGCTCAACGCGTCTTCGATCTCTCGTTGGATGGTGCGGCGCAGCGGGCGTGCACCAAGGACCGGGTCGAAGCCACGCTTTGCAAGCAGCTGCTTTGCCTGATCGCCGACCTCCAGGCCCATATCCTTTTCACCCAGAGCCTTAGACACGCGGCCCAGAAGCAGATCAACCATGTCGACAATCTGATCCTGCGTGAGCTGATGGAACACCACGACGTCATCAATGCGGTTCAAGAACTCGGGGCGGAAGTGCTTCTTCAGCTCGTCGTGCACCTTGTTCTTCATGCGTTCGTAGCGGCCGGTTTCGTCCTGCTCGCCGGTACCGGAGAAGCCCATGCCCACAGCCTTGGAAATGTCCTGCGTTCCAAGGTTGGAGGTAAAGATCATGACGGTGTTTTTGAAGTCCACCACGCGACCCTGGCCGTCAGTGAGGCGGCCTTCCTCAAGCACCTGCAGGAGGGTGTTGTAGATCTCCTTGTGTGCCTTTTCGATCTCGTCGAAGAGAATGACAGAGAAGGGCTTGCGGCGCACCTTTTCGGTCAGCTGGCCGCCTTCGTCGTAGCCTACGTACCCGGGGGGTGCACCGAACAGGCGGGAGGCGGTGAACTTGTCGTGGAACTCACCCATGTCGATCTGGATGAGCGCTTCTTCGTCGCCGAAGAGGAACTCCGCTAGGGCCTTGGACAGCTCGGTTTTACCCACACCGGAGGGGCCGGCGAAGATAAAGGAACCGCTGGGACGCTTGGGGTCCTTCAGGCCTGCGCGGGTACGGCGGATGGCGCGGGAGACAGTCTTGACTGCGTCGTCCTGGCCAATGATGCGCTTGTGGAGTTCTTCTTCCATCTTGAGCAGACGTGAAGATTCTTCCTCCGTCAGCTGGACCACGGGGATGCCAGTCCAGTTGCCGAGGACTTCAGCGATCTGCTCTTCGCCGACCTCAAGGATTTCCTCAAGTTCGCCGTTGCGCCACGCCTTTTCCTTTTCAGCGCGCTCCTCATGCAGCTGGCGTTCGGTATCGCGCAGGCCGGCAGCCTTTTCGAAGTCTTGGGCGTCGATAGCTGCTTCTTTTTGGCGGCGCACGTCGGCGATCTTTTCGTCGACGTCGCGCAACGACTGCGGTGCGGTCAGGCGCTTAATGCGCATGCGTGCGCCGGCTTCGTCGATGAGATCGACGGCCTTGTCAGGCAAGAAGCGGTCATTGATGTAGCGGTGCGAAAGGTTCGCAGCAGCCGCCAGCGCAGAGTCGGTGATGGACACACGGTGGTGCGCTTCGTAGCGGTCGCGCAGACCCTTGAGGATCTCAATGGTCAGGTCGACACTGGGCTCCGGGACGTTGACGGGCTGGAAGCGGCGTTCCAACGCGGCGTCCTTTTCGATGTGCTTGCGGTATTCATCGAGGGTGGTTGCACCGATGGTCTGCAGTTCACCACGAGCCAGTTTGGGTTTCAGCAATGACGCCGCGTCGATTGCGCCTTCTGCGGCACCTGCGCCAACCAGGGTGTGAATCTCGTCGATAAACAGGATGATGTCACCGCGCTGGTTGATTTCCTTCAGAACCTTCTTGAGGCGTTCCTCGAAGTCACCGCGGTAACGGGACCCTGCAACAAGGGAGCCCAGGTCGAGGCTGTAAAGCTGCTTGTCGCGCAGGGTTTCGGGCACGCGGCCGTTAACGATGTCGAGTGCGAGGCCTTCGACTACGGCGGTCTTACCGACACCGGGTTCACCGATCAATACGGGGTTGTTCTTGGTTCGGCGAGACAGCACCTGCATGATGCGCTCAATTTCCTTTTCGCGACCCACCACTGGGTCGAGCTTGCCGTCCTTGGCGGCTTGGGTGAGGTTGCGACCAAACTGGTCTAGAACCAAGGAGTTGGAGCGTTCACCCACTCCACCGGAGGACGCGGGACCGCCCATGGTTCGGGAGCCGGAGCCTGCACCGACGGTATCGCCGGAGTCTTCTACCTCTGGGGAGCCGCCATTGCCCTCGTAGCCCGACAGCAGTTGGATAACCTGCTGGCGAACCCTGGGCAGGTCGGCGCCGAGCTTGACTAATACCTGGGCCGCTACGCCTTCGCCTTCGCGGATGAGGCCAAGGAGGAGGAATTCAGTACCGATGTACTTGTGCCCCATTTGCAGACCCTCGCGCAGCGAGAGCTCAAGGACCTTCTTAGCGCGGGGAGTAAACGGGATATGCCCCTTGGGAGGGGTGGTGCCGTGGCCGATAATTTCTTCAACCTCTTGGCGCACAGCCGCCAGGGAAATGCCGAGGGACTCTAGTGCCTTCGCGGCTACACCTTCACCCTCGTGGATCAAACCGAGGAGGATGTGCTCGGTACCGATGTAACTGTGGTTAAGCATCCGTGCTTCATTTTGAGCAAGGACGATTACTCGCCGTGCCCTGTCGGTGAACCGCTCAAACATACCAAAACCCCTTTAACCTAAACGTGTCGATATATGCACTCACTGTAACGTGGGATTCGGCCCGGCATTGCAACAAAAAGGGCCTCCACAGCCAATCAGAGACAAACGATGCGTAAAATCGCTGGTCAATAGGCATTCTTCTACCTGTACGCCGGTAGCGAACACCATGAAAAATCGGTGGAAAATTGCAGGAAATAGCAAAACGGCACTCGGGATGGATAACCATCACCAGAGTGCCGTTGTTATTCAACGCGAAGGGCGAAAACCTTTAAGTTTTAAGCCTTCTTGCGTCGGATTAGAGCAACGCCAGCCAAGCCAAGCAACGCTGCTACAAACATCAAGCCTGCGGTGTTAGCACCGGTAGCGGCCAGCTGCTTGCGGGGAGCCTGAGCAGGCGCCTGAGTAGCAGCCGGAGCCGGATTGGACTTTTCGATGCCCTTCACCGGAGCGGCCGGAGCCTCGGTGGTGGTCTTAGGCAGACCCTTCACTGGGGTGGGCTGTGTCGGCTGAGCGGGCGTGCTGGGGCCAACCTTCGGGGTGGAAGAACCGCCACCCATGATCAGCGGGATCAGCGGAACGAAGGGGATCAGGATGAGCCACCAAGGAATCTCGCTGCTGCTCGGCGGGGTAGTAGGAGGCGGGGTCGGCTCAGAGGGCTTCGTAGGAGGCGTGGACGGCTCAGACGGCTTAGACGGCTTCGTAGGAGGCGTGGACGGCTCAGACGGCTTCGTAGGAGGCGTGGACGGCTCAGACGGCTTCGTAGGAGGCGTGCTGGGGGTATCCGCATCGGCGGCACCTGCCGCGCGAACGTCCACGGAATCTTGGTTGGTGCTGATCGTCTTGATCTCGTCAGCGTCGCCGGTAGCGGTGTTGGTGTAAGTACCGTTTACCAGCTTGTCAGCTGCACCGATCATGTTGCCGAAAACGATGTTGCGATTTGCGGGAACGGTGGGCACCTTGATGGTGACCTTTTCCTTCTCGCATTCAAGGGTCCACGGGATGTCTTTAATCTCGGGACCACCAAGACCTTCGGTCATCTTCAGGTTTGCCTTGGTGGCATCACAGTTGAAGTACCACTTGGGATCGGCGGAATCGTCGGTGATGACCAGGTTGTGCAGCTCTTTGTCGTAGGCAGGCACGTTCAAGCGCCAAGACAACATCTTCTGCAAGCTGAAGAACTCGTGGTCCGTGGGCAAGGTCAACCAGCCATCCTTACGGAAGACCCAGTTTGCGGCACCGACGCTCGGCTTAATGTTGATATCAATGGACTTGACGTCCTTGAAGGTCACCTTGGAAGGCTTGTCAGCCTCGTTTTCCTTACCGCTGACGACTGCGCCAACGCTGACCCAACCGCGCGGGTTTTGTAAGCCTTCAGCCTTTTCGTTGAACACCACGGTGAGGGTGCCGTCGGATCCGTAGCTACCGCAGCCGATAACCTCGGAGCTGCCTTCCGCGTGAATGGGGAAGTTCGGGACGGCTTTTTGTCCGGAGCCGAAGTATTCCTGAGGAACCTGGATGGTGAAGAAGCTTCCGGCCTTCAAGGTGGTTCCGGCGGAGGTCCAGTCGAACTTGATGTCGACGAACTGCCCCTTGGTGAAGGTGTCTGTTTCTTTGCCGTCGGCTAGGATGTGAACGTTGGTGATTGCGCGCGGGATCTCGGTGGTCGTTGCAGCGCAGGTTTCCACCGCTACTGCGGACTGCGGTGCGATGACGCTGCCGAACGCGATGCCTGTGGCTGCGATCAGCGAGACCATCTTGCGGCGCGTATGCTTGGGCGAGTGCCCGAAAGTGCTGTGCATAGTTTTCCTTACATGGTAAGCATAAAGGGTAAGCATAGAGGCTTCCGTCGGCCAAGTTATCGCAATTCTCAGGAATTTTCAAGCTTTACCTCATATTGGGGCTATTTAGCCGCACTTGCGCTATCCGTTTTGGCCACACTAAAGTTAGCCGCTGTGAATAATTTTGAGATTGCGGATCATGACGCCGCGACCGCCCAGCATCTCACCCACAACAGCACCGTTGTGCGGGTTTTGGGCCTCATCGCTTTTCTTCTCGCGACGGCTGCTGTCATCGTCAGCGGTGTCCATAATGCGCGCAATCCTTTCGAAGAGTTCCCGGCGTTCGACACCCCGGGGCAAAAGTTGATTGCCACCTATTCCTATTTCACCCTGTGGTCGAACATTGTGGGCGCTGGTTTGGGCCTGGCCTATTTCCTAGGCAATCACGAGTCCCGCTGGGCCGCAGCCGCCCGGATTGACGCGGCGATGATGCTGCTGGTGACTGGCCTGGTGTACAACTTCGTGTTGGCCGACGGCTCCCCCAGCGTCGGAACATATCGTTTCACCAACCCGGTGGAGCACATGATTATGCCGGTGTTGATGCCAGTGATCTGGATATTGTCGATGCCGCGAAGAAAACGCGCCGATATTACCCCCATCAATATCGGATTGGCGTTGATCCTTCCCATCATCTGGTGCGTGTGGACTTTTGCCCGGGGCGCCGAGACAGGTTGGTACCCCTATTTCTTCCTCGACGTCAACGATCTCGGATATGCAGCGGCGTTGAAAAACACCGCCGGCGTCTTCCTGCTGTTCTTCGTGCTGATCGCAGTGCTCGCCGGGATCGAGCAAATGCTGCGCCGCCTAGGAATGCGGCGCTGAGCCTATTTAGCCTGTGGCTATTTCGCTTCGGGTTTAACCATCGGGAACAGGATGGTTTCGCGAATACCCAGACCAGTCAGGGCCATGAGCAGGCGGTCAATGCCCATGCCGCAGCCGGCAGTCGGCGGCATACCCTGCTCCATTGCGGTGAGGAAGTCCTCATCCAACACCATTGCTTCGTCATCGCCACCAGCCGCTAGGCGGGCTTGGTCCTCGAAGCGTTCACGCTGGATCACAGGGTCAACAAGCTCCGAGTAACCGGTCGCCAACTCGAAACCGCGAACGTAGAGGTCCCACTTCTCGGTGACACCCGGCTTGGTGCGGTGCTGGCGGGTCAGCGGAGAGGTCTCCACCGGGAAGTCACGCACGAAGATCGGCCCATACAGCTGGTCTTCACACAAGTGCTCCCAGATCTCCTCGACGAGTTTTCCGTGGCCCCAACCGCCCTTGGCCGGCACATCCAAACCAATGACCTTTGCGATTTCTTTGAGCTCGTCGACGCTGGAGTCAATGGTGACCTCCGGCTGGCCGGGGAACTTCCTAGCCAGGGCCTCGTTGAGCGAGGGGTACATTTCGATGGACTCCCACTCGCCACCCAGGTCGTATTCGCTGCCATCAGCCAAGGTGACAGTAGTGGATCCGAAGACTTCGCGGGCAACAGACTGGATCAAGTTCTTGATCATCTCGGCACCATCGTCGTAGGTACCCCATGCCTGGTACGTCTCCAGCATCGCGAACTCAGGGCTGTGGGAAGAGTCCACACCCTCATTACGGAAGTTACGGTTGACCTCGAAGACACGCTCGATGCCTCCCACAACGCAACGCTTGAGGTACAATTCGGGCGCAATACGCAGGTACAAGTCAATATCCAGGGCGTTGGAACGGGTCTGGAATGGACGTGCGGCTGCACCGCCGTGCAGGGTCTGCAGCATCGGAGTTTCAACCTCAACAAAGTCCTGGGACTCCAAGTAGTTCCGCAGCGCGCGCATCACCTTAATACGGGTCATGGCGTTGGTGCGGGCCTGCTCACGCATAATCAAGTCGGTGTAGCGGTGACGCACACGGCTGTCTTCGCTCATATCCTTGTGCGCAACCGGCAAGGGGCGCAAAGACTTCGCAGCCATGCGCCAGCTCTTAGCCAGGACCGAAAGCTCACCACGCTTGGAGGAAATAACGCGGCCCCGAACAGAAACAAAGTCACCCAAATCGACGTCCTGCTTCCAGGAAGCCAAGGCATCCTCCCCCACCTCAGCCAGAGAGAGCATAGCCTGCACCTGAGTGCCATTGCCCTCCTGCAGCGTCGCGAAGCACAACTTGCCGGTGTTACGAACAAAAATCACGCGGCCGGCAATAGCAACCTCAACATCAGTTTCCTCGCCAACTTCCAGCACACGCGCACCTTCCGGCACCTTCGACGCAGCAGACGCGGCGTCATCATCCGAAGGCTTGTTGACGACAAACTGCTTGCGCAAATCGCTAATAGAAATGGTGCGGTCAACTTCAACCGGGTAGGCCTCGACCCCAGACTCCAGCAGCTTAGCGCGCTTGTCGCGGCGAATCTTCAGCTGTTCCGGCAGGTCTAGGGTGTTATTGGCTTGAGTCATGCAGACAATGGTAACCCCCAGCCGGGTGCCAAACCAACAGGCGCCCAGCCAAGAGGCATCTGTTAAGCATCCAGGGGTGTGAGCGCGGCGTCGGGAATTGGATCTTGATGCCCTGGGCCGCTTGCGGCAACATGCTGGGGATGTCCCTGTGTGGACATTGCCGCTGCTTGATCATGATGTCGACGCACCCAGTTTGCAGGCGCTGATGGAGCAGTCACTGGGGTAGATTAGTGGGCATGGCTGAACAGAAACACAACGTGCAACCCACCCCCGACCGTGGCCCGCTGCTTTTGAGCATCATTGTGGGCTTGTCGGTGATTTGCACCGTTGTCATGCTGTTTAGCGGCAGTACGGGGGCGATGAAAATCGCGGTGATCCTTGCGTTGTGGGCTGCGATTCTGGGCCTCATTTTGGTGGCTTCCTACCGTCGCCGTTTCGAGTTTGAGCGCGAGCGTTTGCGTAGCGAGAAGGCGCGTTTTGTTGCCGAGCTTGAAAAGGAGCAGATTGCTCACCGCGAGCAGGAATTACTTCTTGAACAGCGTTATCTTGATAATCTTCGCGCATCCCAGGACGAAACTCTGGCTGCGATCCGTGCCCAGTTGGATGCGGTGCGCGGCCAGATCGAGGCGTTGACGGGCACTGTGATGAGTTTCGAGACCCCGGCTATTTCCGCGATGTGGGCGCCACCGCAGGAGCTGGAGGCAACTCGAAATGCGGAGCAAGCGGAGGATTCCCAAGAGCCAGTGGAAGCTGAACCTGTCACGGGCGAGTTTGAGGCGACCGGCACGAAAAGCGATTCTGATCAGGACGGCACCCACTTTGATACTTCTTCCTTCGCGAAAGTCAGCTGGGTATCTCCGAAGGATGATTCCACTGATCACACCACCGCTGTGCGGCCGGAACCCAAGCTGGAACCGATACCGGAGCCCAAGTCCGAACCGAAGCCGGAACCGAAGCCAGAGCCAAAACCTGAGCCCGAGGCTCCGGTGCAAGCTCGCACCGAGGTGAAGGCTGAAGCCCAGTCGGCACCGCACGCCCAGGAGGACAAGGCCCGCGGTGGACGCCGCCGCCGCGACGAGCACCAGGGCGGACTGTCGGTAGCTGAGCTGCTCAAGCGCAGCCAGGGCAACAACTAACGAGCTATGACCTCGCCTGTAAACCCTGTGAATCCCACTACCGGTCGGCGCACACTGCGCTTCGATGTACTCGACCTCACCGACAACACCCTTGCCATCGCCGAGCTGTTAAGGTCAGCTGGCCACATCGAATGCACCCCGTTGGACGATCCGCAGTTGCCGGCAGAGCTACAGATCGTTGCAACAACGACCACCACGACGTCAACATCCATTGTGATTGCGCCTCATGATGTTGCTTTGGGCGACATAGACGCGGACGTCCCGATCTTGTGCACCCCGGTGGGTGACGCTTTGGTCGTGACGGCCTTGGATTCCGTTGGCTACACCATTGCGGAGTTGCTCTTGTCCAGCGTCCGCCCCGGTCACATCGCATTGGATCCTTCGCGTAGGGCCCAGTTTGCGGATGCGTTGTATAACTATCAGCAGGCCCGCACCGCGCTACTGCTCGCTATGGCGCCGGGCGACGCTGCCGACCACCCTCACGCCGACCCACGCACGATTGATCCTTTCGCAGGAGGACACTTATGAGTTCTGGAGCAGCTCGCACGGTGACGGAGCCGCGTCTGCTTCGCGCAATTGGCAAGGCATATCGCGCTAAGGGCCAGCCGGTGGTGCTGGTTCCTGTGTGGTCCCAGTGGCATGCGGGGCATACTGCGGTTGTGGACGCTGCCGCCAGGATGAGCGGAGGGGTTGTTGTCGTTGCGTACGACGGCGAGATTCCGCAGGGGCTCGATGTGGATTTTGTCGTCCCTTTGGCCCCTGCCCCCGAGGTGTCTGTGTTGCCTGGTAATGACTTTTTGGCCGCTCGTGTGGCTTCACGCGGGGAGGAGGCTCTGCTTGCGCGATTGTTTGCTGTGACTGCGTTGGTTGGTGCCACGGATGTCTTTCTAGGCGATAAGGATTATCCTTTGCTCGTGGCTTTGCAGGGGTGTCTGCGCGGCCTGGGTTTGGAAACGCGGGTCCATACGGTGCCGACGGTGCGGATGCCCGATGGGGTGCCGGTGTCCAACCGTAATGCCGGGTTGTCGCCTGCGGGTCGTGACGCCGCGGTGGTTGTTGCGGCGATCATGACTGCTGCGCACTCGGTGGCGGAGCGTGGGCCGGCGGCGGTCAAGGACACCGTGCATGGGTTGCTTGCCGACAATGGGCTGGAGGCGTTGTACGTGGATGTCACCGCCCCGGATTATTCCCCAATCGCCGGGCACGGTCGTGAGGGCACTGACGGTGAGGCACCGCAAGAGGGGCGCTTGTCTGTTGGCCTGATAGATCCCGCGTCGGACACACTCATTTCAGATACTGTTGCCTTGCAGTTTGTTGCCGCTTCTTCCCCTGCTGGTGAGCTCGCGCCCGGTATCACCGTCGAGGACGTCAAGGCACACACGGAGTGCGATATCAAGGTGGCTCCCGGCGTCGCCTAGCACTCCCCCGCCGAAGGCGAAGGCGAGCACGGTTTAGGCTGCTGGCTCGCCGTCGATCGGCGGTACTTCGCAGGATCTCTCAAGCCACAGCCCTGCCGCCGACAATCCGATGCCTCCCGCCGCGCTCAGCAGCACGGCCGGGAGGTCTTCGCCGGCCGAGACCAGCTGCGCAGTCTTGGGCACCACATACAATCCGATGCCGATGTAAGCACCTGCGGCGATGGCACCGGTCCAGGCACTCGCCCGTCCGATGGCCAACCAGTTGGCGATCGCGATGGGCGACATTTGCGAACGATCGAAGCCCACTGTGCCCTCTTCAACGTTGCGGCGCACCACCCGCGCCATCACGGCGCACACAGCTGCAACGAGCCACAGCATCGCGGCAACACCTGCGGATAGTGGTGGCATATCGCTGTAGAAGCCGTAGGTGAGGATGGCTGCGGCGGCGGCAACAAATGCCCCACTTGCCACGAGTACTGTGATGTTGGTTTTCTTCACAGTGTTACTCCTTCCATCCTCGTTATAGCGTTGAGTTCCGCCGGAGGCAGTGCCTCGAGCAGTTCTGTAATGCTGTGTCCCCCAAGGGTAGCGGTTGGCTCGATCTCTAGCCAGGGCACAAGCACAAATGCCCGTAGTTGGGCGCGGGGGTGTGGGACGATCAGGTGGGGATCGTCGGAAGCGTAGCCCTCAATATCAACGATGTCGACGTCCAACGTGCGCGGCCCCCATCGCACTTCGCGCACCCGGTGGGCGTCTGCTTCGAGCTGCTGACATTGGCGTAACAATCCTTCTGCCCACTGGGCGCTTGTCGTCTGTTGCGGCCATGTGACGCGAAGTGTGGCGTTGTAGAAGTCTTCTTGTTCTACCCCTCCCCACGGCGGCGTGACGTACACACCGGAGCAGCGCACCTCAGCACCGCTGTCGCGGAAATTATTAATGACGCCGCGGAGCCTACGCACGCACGTGTCTGCATCGCCTATGTTGGCGCCGATGGATAGTACTGCGGTGGCGCTCATGCCCGCGCCGACCTGGTTTTTCTGCTGCGGCGGGCGACGACCGCGACGTCATCAAATGTTAGGGGGATGGGGGCGCTCGGTTTGTGGATAGTCACCTCGACTGCGTGGAGTATGGGGTAGGTGTCCATGATCGTGTCGGCGATGGTGCCGGCGACGGTTTCGATCAGGTCGACGCTCGGCCCAGCGAGGATGCCGTGGGCAAGTTCGGCGAGCTCCCCGTAGTGGACGGTGCGTTCAAGCTGGTCGACTGGCTGCCCTTCGGCGTTGCGGGGGAAGTCCATCCAGCAGGTGATGTCGGCGATAAATTCTTGGCCTTCTGCTTTTTCGTGCTCGAACACCCCGTGGTAGCCGTAGGCCCGCAGGCCTGTAAGTTCGATGCGATCAGCCATGGTGTGACGCCCCCAGTGAAAAGTCTGTGCTTGTGGTGGAGTGTGCGGTTGCGACGGCCTGTGCGACGTCGATGGCATCGCGGGTGGAGGCGACATCATGGACGCGGACGGCCCACACATCCTTCGCAGCGCACAGTGCGCTTAATGCTGCGGTTGCGGGGTCGGCTGCGCGTGGGCCGCTGTCCAGGCCGCGGTCTGCGCGGATGGCTTGGAGGAAGCGCTTGCGGGAAGCACCGATAAGCAAGGGGTAGCCGAGTGCGCTTAAGCTGTCGAGCCCTGCGAGGATCTCCCAGTTGTCGCGCGGTGTTTTGGCGAACCCTAGGCCAGGGTCCAAAATGATCTGCTCCTCTGCCACGCCGGCTGCCTTCACATCGCGCACGAGTGCATGGAGGTCGTCGTGGACTTCCTGCAGGGCGTTGCCCGGCGTGTGGGCGGTGCCTGCGGCGTCACCGTAGGCGTCGGTTCGCCACTGCATGAGGATGGCAGGCAGCCCGGTATCGGCGATGGCAGCAAACATGTCCGCATCCGCGCGACCACCGGAGACGTCATTGATGTAGTTCACCCCGGCATCTGCGCAGGCCCGGGCGACGGACGCACGCATCGTATCCACGCTGGTTATGACGCCGCGGGATGCGAGCTCGCGCACAACCGGCACGACGCGCGCGAGTTCCTGTTCTTCGGACACGCGGGTTGCGCCGGGACGGGTGGATTCCCCGCCGACATCGATGATGTCCGCGCCGTCATTAATCATTTGTTCGGCGTGCGCCAGTGCACGGCTGGGGTCGAGGTAATTGCCGCCGTCGGAGAAGGAATCCTCGGTAACGTTGAGGATGCCCATCACGAGGGTGCGACCTAGCTGGTTACCTTGGACTGCGCTGGAATCGTTCACGATGCTTCACCTTGGTTCAGACCCGGTTGAGGTCTAGTTAGGGCCTAGTTGGGGTCTTGTTTAGCCGCGGATGAGGGAGAGCACTTCGGCGCGTGATGCGGCGTTGGCTTTGAACCCACCGCGAACAGCGGATGTGGTGGTTCGGGCACCCGGTTTGCGGATCCCGCGCATGGCCATGCACAGGTGCTCGCACTCGATGACGACGATGACTGACTGTGCGCCCAGTTTCTCGACTATCGCATCTGCCACCTGGGTAGTGAGGCGTTCTTGCACCTGCGGGCGTTTGGCGAACAGGTCTACCAGTCGAGCAAGCTTCGATAGCCCGGTGACCTGGCCGTTTTTTCCAGGGATGTAGCCGATGTGGGCGTGGCCGAAAAAGGGCACCAGGTGGTGTTCGCAGGTGGAGTAAATCGGGATGTCCTTGACGAGCACGAGTTCCTGGTGGTCCTCGCTGAAGGTCTTATTCAGAACTTCTGTGGGGTCAACGTGCAGGCCGGCGAAGACTTCCTCGTAGGCACGTGCGACGCGCGCGGGGGTGTCTTGCAGGCCTTCGCGATCGGGGTCTTCGCCCACCGCGATGAGTAGTTCGCGGACTGCAGCTTCCGCGCGCTCACGATCAAACATCTTTTAGTCCTCGCGCTCCGGGCTGTCGGGATTCTTGAGGTGCTTGGGCGCGGGAGTATCCCACGGGAAGCCCTTGTGTTCGTCGGCGGCAGGCTGCTCTTCGATCTCGGCGTCGGTAGCGGTGCCGTGGCCTTCTGCATCCGTCTCAGGCTTATCACTGACAGGTTCATCAGCGACGACCTCCGGGTGGTCCGGCTTTTCGTGTGCGGGTAGGGCGAAGCCGTATTCTTCTTGCTCCACAGGTGCTGCGCTGGACTGCTGGGCCTCGGGAATGCCAGTGTGGAAGCCAATTTCTTCCGCCGGCTGCTGGGCTTGCTGCGCCTGTGCTGGCAGACCAGACTGGCCGTCGGTACCGGGGGTGCCGTAGTTGCTCCAGCCCGGGTGCTGACGGTAATCGCCCGAGTCCTGCTGCTTGCCGCCTCCGGGCCAGCCAGGCACTGTCCATCCTGCAGGCGGCGGGGTGCCACCGTATTGGCGCGGCGATGCCGGCTGCTGCGGATCATGCTGGCCTGACTGCCCAGGCTGGGCAGGGTTCGACGACTGCTCAGGCTGCCCAGGTTGCGCGGCGGAACCGGGGTCGGCGGGGAACACGCCCATCTGCTGCTGGCGCTCGAGCTCAGCCTGGCGGCGAGCACGCGCAGCACGGGACGCCTCGATAATATTGAAAGGCTTCGGAGGCTCTTCACCACGCTCAATCGCGAGCTCGGTGGGGGTCTTCACCGGCTCCAAGCCTTGGCTCGGGAAGTAATCAGACTCGCCCGGGAACACCTCGATGCGCTCCTCCTTAGGCATGTCCTCAAACAAAGCCTCAAGGTCGGGACGACGCAGTGTCTCCTTCTCCAACAGCTTGGTTGCGAGCTTGTCCAAGTACTCGCGGCGGTCCTTCAAAATGTTGTAGGCGACCTCATGGGCCTTACCAACCAAGTAGCGGACCTGCTCGTCGATCTGGTTAGCAACCTCGGGGCTGTATTCCAAGGTGCCGCCGCCACCGCGACCGGAGAAAGGATCACCCTGCTCCTCACCGTATTTCACGGTGCCCATCTGCGGGCTCATGCCATACTCGGTAATCATCGCGCGGGCAATCTTGGTCGCCTGCTCAATGTCGTTCGACGCACCGGTAGTGGGTTCGCCAAACACAACCTCTTCAGCAGAGCGGCCGCCCATTGCGAACACGATGCGGGCGAACAACTCGTTGCGGTTGTACATACCCTTGTCGTCCTCTTGGGCAGTCATCGAATGCCCACCAGTCTTGCCACGGGCAAGGATCGTCACCTTATAAACGCGCTCGATGTCCTTCATCGCCCACGCAGCAATCGTGTGACCACCCTCGTGATAAGCGGTGACCTTCTTCTCCTTCTCAGAGATGATCTTGGAGGAGCGACGCGGACCACCAATCACACGGTCGGTAGCTTCTTCCAAAGCATCGCCGGTAATGACGTTGCCGCCCACACGAGCAGTCAACAGTGCAGCCTCGTTGAGCACATTGGCCAAGTCCGCACCAGACATACCCGCGGTGCGCTTAGCCAACGCCTTCAAATCAGCGTCCTTGGCGAACGGCTTACCCTTAGCATGAACCTCCAGGATCTGCTCGCGGCCCTTCAAATCAGGGTTGGTCACCGGGATCTGACGGTCGAAACGCCCAGGACGCAGCAAAGCCTGGTCCAAAATATCCGGGCGGTTGGTGGCAGCAATAAGGATGACGCCCTCGCGGTCGCCGAAACCATCCATCTCCACCAGCAACTGGTTCAATGTCTGCTCGCGCTCGTCATGGCCACCGCCCATACCGGAGCCACGCTGACGACCCACGGCGTCAATCTCATCAACGAAAATAATGCAGGGGCTGTTTTCCTTCGCCTGCTTAAACAGGTCACGCACTCGGGAAGCACCCACGCCGACGAACATCTCAACGAAGTCCGAACCCGAAATAGAGAAGAAAGGCACCCCGGCCTCACCAGCGACAGCTCGCGCCAACAAGGTTTTACCCGTACCGGGCGGGCCATACAGCAACACACCGCGCGGAATCTTCGCGCCCAAAGCCTCGTAGCGGGAAGGATCCTGCAAGAAATCCTTGATCTCCTGCAGCTCATCAACTGCCTCATCGGCCCCCGCGACGTCATCAAAAGTGTTGGTCGGCATATCCTTGGTCAGTTCCTTCGCACGGGAACCACCAATGCCAAACATGCCCATTCCGCCACCCTGCATGCGGGTGATCATGAACGTGATCAAACCAAACAGGATCAACATCGGCAGCAGCATCTGCAACATCGAACCCAAGAAGGAATCGCGGGAAACCTTCGTGGTGTACTTCTCCGCGCCAGAAGCCTCAACCTTGCTGAAAACATCCGGAGTAACCCGCGCGGGGTATTCCGCAACGACCTGCTCGATGCCGTCCTTTTCGTCGACGCTAATCGGATCCTTGAGCTTCAGCAGAACCCGCTGCTCGCGATCAGCAATACGCGCTTCTTTAACGTTCTTATCGTCCAGCTGCTTCATCGCCACCGACGTGTCGACGGGCCGATAGCCGCGGCTAGTGTCACTAAAAACGGTGAACACGTACAGGGACATCAGCACAATGGCCGCAATGACACTGATGCGCAGAAGCTTCTTATTGTCCATAGATAAACGCCCGCGCCCACCTCATGACGTCGCGACACTCACGGCCTGTTGGGGCGTGCGGGTCTGCACGTGGATGGAGGACGCAGGGACCCTTCCTTAGCTGCAGTTTGTTGGTTTCTACTACTGTAACGTGCCGGCGGCCGTCAATGTTCCCCGGGGTAGCGAAAACCGCAGGCACACTTCCGCACCGCGTATTGCGGAGCGTGTGATTCCCACTCTTTCGGAACCATCGGTGTGCAGGCTGTCTTCTCGACTGGACGCAAGCACCTCATCATCGGATCAATTGCTTCAGTACTGTGTATCAGTTTCATCTGTTTAGCGGAATATCTAGACAGGAATTCTGACCCCCTAGACATCACTTATGGTTTTTATACCGTAGCTCTACTCGTAGCCGCCGGCGTATTTGCTTTTATATCTTCAGACAAACTTAAACTTCTGGAGAAAAACATCACAGGATTGTCCGTGGGGGCTTTATGATCATTCACTACGCGCTATCTAATTGTCCGCGTAGACGCTCGGTTTCAGGCTCGCCACAAACGGCAAATCACGGCCACGCTCCGCATAATCCAAGCCATAGCCCACCACGAACTCATTGGGAATATCGAACCCCAAATCAAACAGCTCAACCTTAGCCTTCACCGCATCAGGCTTACGCAGCAACGCAACAACCTCAAGGCTCTTCGGCCGACGGTTCTTCAAATTCTTAATCAACCACGACAACGTCAAACCAGAGTCAATAATGTCCTCAACAATGATGACATTCTTGCCCTCAATATCGCGGTCCAAATCCTTCAAAATCCGCACCACACCAGAGCTCGACGAGGAATTACCGTACGAAGACACCGCCATGAACTCCAACTGGCAAGGGATAGTCATCGAACGAGCAAAATCCGTCATAAAGAACACTGCCCCCTTAAGCACCCCCACCAAGATCAGGTCCTCAGGCTCATCACGGTAAGCATCCGACACACGCTCAGCAAGCTCCCGCACCCGCGCCTGCAGCGTCTGCTCATCAATCAACACAGCCTGCAAATCATCCGCATAGCGGCCCTCAGGAATGTTGAAGTCCGGATTGTCGTACAGTTCGTACTCTTCGTACATAAGCAAAA
>SKEK01000252.1_pt1 | contig 32585 bp, 36 predicted proteins | sample 4826761 | NCBI WGS metagenome assembly SKEK01 (sample SAMN11008811, study PRJNA524170) | human gut metagenome | biome: Human fecal sample; material: Feces; isolation source: fecal sample from pouch patient p32 | host: Homo sapiens | place: Israel: Tel-Aviv | collected 2015-10-13 | reverse complement strand
GCGGTTACCAGCGCCCCACCAGACCCGGTGACATCACCCCCCGGATCATGGACGACTGGGGGCAGTAATCATGCCGGGTCTGGCTGGCTAACACCCCATTATAAGGGGTACGAATAAAGTAACGGGGGGGGAACCGGCGAAGGGAATAAGCGACTCGGCAAAAATTTTACGTGAACAAGCTGGGTTACGGCAGTACCAGTGGCGGACGGAAAATACAAGCCATAGCGTCTGCCCTGAGCAGGGTAGATGCTGTATCCGGCGCCGACGACAACTATGAACAGAGTCGCTACGCTTAAAGCATTCAGGACTTGTGCTGTTTTGCGTTTTCCGTGGAGATGGAGAGTTATACCGTCAGAGCTAATAATTTGTCGACTGCATCGCCATCCGCAAGGTAACTGTAGAAGTGTCTTAAGAGAGTGCATTGCGTTGTCCATAACTTAAAACAGCTTAGATCCTTGTTCACCAGAAAGTTTCATCCATTTTCTTCCCCCCAGGTTGCGGAAGAACCACTTTTCATCCGTCGTTGACACCTGAACTGATTAAACGTAATGCTATTGGATACGAAAGCGCTTCACAGTTGCTGATCACTGCCGGAGGCAATCCCCAACGATTAAGATCAGAATCAGGTTTTGCGGCACTGTGTGGTGTCAGCTCTGTTCCCGTATCTTCAGGAAAAACGAATCGTTATCGATTTAACCGGGGGGAGCTCGTGCTGCAAATAGTGCACTTCACATCATTGCCATCGGACGTTTGCGAACTGACGATAAAACGAAGGAATATGTCGCCAGACGAGTAGCGGAAGGGCATACAAAAATGGAAGCAATACGCTGCCTGAAGCGCTATATCTCACGCGAAGTTTATACATTACTGCGTAATCAAAACAGGCAGATCAACAGCACCCCGATAACGGCTTGACTCTTAGAAGGGCGTCCAGGGCAGTCATTATACGCGTAGGCAGTTCCGGCAGTTATTGTGGCGATACCAGATCAGGCAGAGTATGAGCCGGCGCGGAAACTGCTGGGATAACAGCCCAATGGAACGCTTCTTCAGGAGTCTGAAGAACGAATGGATGCCGGTGGTGGGTTACGTAAGCTTCAGCGAGGCAGCTCACGCCATAACGGATTATATCGTTGGATATTACAGCGCACTAAGACCGCAAGAATATAACGGTGGGTTACCCCCAAACGAATCGGAAAATCGATACTGGAAAAACTCTAACTCGGTGACCGGTTTTTGTCGACCACTTCAGATTCTAGCCCACGCAGATCCCCAGACATGATTAGGATACCGCCTATGAGGCTGGGGTGGTCGATACTGTGCCGATTTATTCCGGCGTGGGCGTTTGGGGCTTAGGAATAGACTCTGCTCGTTGTATAGTCGATAAATGCGTTTGTGATTATCCCGCCAACCCTCCCGCCTAAGCATGACGTGAGCCTGAAGAACCGGGGATATCATTGATATCCCTGGTACGAAAGCGTGGCGCACTATCGTCTACCGCAGCAGAGCTCGCCCTTCCTTATGCCAATGCCTGCATGTTAAGCCAGCCGCGTCAGCTCACCAAGCTGGCGAGCTTGTACGACGTGCATTGTCACGGGGTCATCTGCGAGTGTCTCAGCCAGACAGCACGCCTTGAGCACGCCGACGCTAACCTCGCTGTGACTAATGGTGTCTCGTGGCTTAAAGGCCGCGTTTGTACTTCATCAACCTACTTAGTCACCAGTTGCCTATTGAGATGGCGATAGAGGCTCATTTTGCTAATATTTAGTAGTTGGGCAACCTTCTTCTGATTTTGCTGATTACGCTCCAAGTAATACTGAATGATCTGTTTTTGGCAGTGGTTGGTCATCAATTTGAAATCATCCAATAGGGGGATCTGGCAGACCAACACACCATCCTCTGCGGCGGCGGCCTTTTCCGCTATGTTAGCGCCCTCTTCGCTCAGGCAATAACGCTGCAACAGTTGCTTCGGTGAGAGAGTGGGGAAAACACGATATAAGATGGAAAAGCGCTCCATGATGGAGCGCAACTCGCGCACGTTACCGTTAAATGGATGGCGGCACAGTTCCGCCAGAAGCGCCTGCTCTTTCTGCTCGGTCAAATCACATTCCATTTCTTGCAGAAAACTATGCCCTAGAAAACAAATATCATTATCTCGGCTACGTAAGGGCGGGATCTGAATATGGAGCGTATTCAACCGATAATATAGATCACTACGGAACAGACGCTTACCAATCTGTCCCTGTAAGTCCTGATTAGTCGCGGTGATAATACGAACATCGATCGGTACGACCTCGTTACTGCCAATACGCATGATCTCTTTTTCTTGCAAGACACGTAGCAGCTTGGTCTGCATATTCAAGGGTAATTCACCAATCTCATCCAAGAAGAGCGTGCCGCCGTGCGCCAACTCGAACAGTCCGATCTTACCCTTACGCGTCGCCCCGGTAAAGGCGCCATCGACATAGCCAAATAGCTCACTCTCCAACAAGTTTTCCGGAATCGCCGCACAGTTAATCGCGACAAAGGGACGGTGGCTGCGCGAGCTGTTGCGGTGAATACTCTGGGCGAATAACTCCTTACCAGTGCCTGACTCACCCTGGATCAAGATGTTAGCCTGGGTCGCGGCATAGTGTAGCGCCAACGTTTTCAGCGCCTGCATCTTCGGCGAGGCGGTTAAAATATCATCAATATCATAACGCGCAACAAACCCTTGGTGATGCCGCTCTTTCTCGCGTAGGCGGTGTTCGGCATGGCGGATCAGACGCGAGGCCGACAGCGTACAGACAACCCCCAGACTACGTCCTTGGCTGATAATCGGGACTCGGTTTGCCACAAAGGTTTCACCTTTGACCTCTAGCACTTGCCCCAGTTGACTCTGTTGGCTTCTTAACACGTCTTGAGTCTTAGAATCGGGTATTAGGGTACGGATCTCCGCCCCCATGACCTCAGGCACCTCGCACCGCAAGATCTTGAGCGCCGCAGGGTTAACCTGGATGATGCGATCTTGATCGTCGGTCACAATCAGGGCCTCGGCAATTGTCGACAGCATCGTATCCAGTTGTGCGGCCTTCTGGCGGTTTTTATCCTCTGCCTGCGCCAATAATATAGCTTGCTGCAAGGCGCGATGAATCGCATCTGCATCTGCCATCAATAAACGTGCATTCATCCCCAAACGTTGCGCGGTATTTACCACCAAGATCCCACCCACGATAATATCTAAATGGCGCATATCATCATGCTGTAACAGCGTATCGATATCCTCCCGGCTATGGAAGACATCCTGATAGATACGCATCCCTAATGCCTTAGCAATCAACTCAATCCCCGGTAACGGTTGGTGATAGCTGATCACCCCGATGGTCATAGCCTGACCACGTAATGGAAGCAGTAGCGCCAACAGGTCTAGGGCGCTCGTCTCAATCGAGACGACCGGTTTATGCGTATATAAGTGGATTTTCTCCGCGGTACCGCCGCGGCTGATCACCGCCGCGATCTCTTTCGGTAGACAGGACACCTGACGTGCTACGGAATCAAAAGCCCCATCAATCACCGTTAAACGACAGTTCAACTCGTTAGCTTGCTGCTGTGCCAGCATTGCTAACTGGGGATAAGGCGCTATAAAGGCAAAATGAAACGGGATATCCATAGCGACTCCTCTGAATAATGCCCCGTTATCAGTCAAGGCACATCATTTCCGCGCGGGGCAAAGTATAAAATATCCAGTGTGTTATCTTTTTAAATCATCGATATACTGACCATGATGCCGCCAGTCAGGGCGATGATACCATCTCCAGCGTGCGCGCCGTCACTCGCGCTAACATATTTTAGAGAACTCTTTTGCTCATTATATATTGACAATCAAATTAATATCGCCGTAGGCCATGTGTCAATCACTCCAGAATATCTTGCTGTCGCTACGTTATAACAAAGAAAGTCGCCAATATCATGCGAGCTTAAAACCATAGCTGTATTCGCTTCATGATAACTTATTTTTATTCAGCGTGACGCCCAAAAAGCTCGGCGCAATAAGTCAGCTGCAGAAGATAACCAAGTGATCACAATCATCAGAAATATCAACATCTATGACTAGTCCTGATATAAGTTGACACTTTTCTGTCTGTAAAACGCCTGATGAACGTCATCGGGCGTTTTGTATGTGCGCCGGGCATGGCGCGTAGCACCGTGACTGGCGCTGTTCTTCAACTGTGGTGGCTGAAGAACGACTAAGAGGTGAAAGTCCTCCACACACCCGGTGAGGGGAAGTGTTAGCGGAAGGCAAGAGTGTTCATCGTGAGGTGAAATCTGAAGGAAGCCGGATGCAAAATGCTGGCCTGACGAACAGGAAGCGGTTAAGGCAGCGCAGCGGGGTAAGGTGGCATACATCACCAAAGCCTGATACTCACACGGAACGCTGTGACGTAGAGCCGACAGGCATAAGCAGGAAAGTCGCGCGAATTACCCCGGGAGATCTGCCGTCCTGCCAGTGTGCTACCGGCGTCGTAAGGTGCCGGGATGGGGCGACAGAAGTCAGTCGACGCCGTAGTAGTGCTGCAAAACCGGCAGCATGAAGGGCCGAACATGATTAACCGTGATTAGGACATCCGAACCCGATGATGATTAATGAAGCACAAGCGCAGGCAACTGCGGCCAGCGGCAGAGGAGACGGACGGTATCCGTCAGGGCTGCATGATGGTGCTGAAATCAGCACGGCGGCGGGTGGGCAAACGAAAGCGGAAGTGCCGCTGACGATGGAAGCGGTGATAACGAGAGAAAACCTGATGCTGGCCTGTCAGCGCGTGGTGGAAAACAAAGGCGCGGCGGGGGTGGATAACCTCAGTGTGGCGGAGTTGAAACCGTGGCTGAAGAAGAACTGGCGCAGTGTCAGGCAGGCATTGATTGACGGAAACTACCAGCCGCGGGCAATACGCCGGATGGATATCCCGAAGCCGGATGGCGGCGTGAGAACCTCAGGCATCCCGACGGTGGTGGACAGGCTTATCCAGCAGGCGATAGCGCAGCAGTTAAGCGCCATCGTGGACAAAAGCTTCTCAGGCTCCAGCTACGGCTTCCGGCCGGGGCGCAACACATGGCAGGCGGTGCAACAGGCACAGCGTTACATACGGGGCGGCAAACGGTGGGTGGTGGATATGGATCTGGAGAAGTTCTTTGACCGGGTGGATCACAGACTCCTGATGACGCGTCTGGCCAGAACGATAAAGGACAGGCGGGTGCTGAGACTGATACGCCGCTACCTGAAAGCGGAAATAGTCCGGGACGGGCAAAGGGAGAAATGGCAGGAGGGCATACCGCAGGGCGGCCCGCTGTCGCCGTTACTGTCGAACATCCTGCTGGATGAACTGGATAAAGAACTGGAGCGTCGTGGACACAGCTTCTGCCGCTACGCAGACGACTGCAACATCTACGTAAGCAGCCGGAAAGCGGGCGACCATCTGCTGAAGAACATCAGGGCGTTCGTGGAGAACAAACTGAAACTGAAGGTGAATAAGAAGAAGAGCGCGGTGGCGCGCCCGTGGGAGCGGAAGTTCCTCGGGTACAGTGTGACATGGCACAAACAGGCGAAGCTGAAAATAGCCCTGACGCCAGTGCTGCGTGGATGGATAAGCTACTTCAGGCTGACGGAAGTCAGAGGAGTGCTGGAAGAGCTGGACGGCTGGATCAAACGGAAACTGCGGTGCCTGTTGTGGCGGCAGTGGAAGAGGCCGGGAACCCGGACGAAGAACCTGCAAAGAGCGGGGCTGAGTAAGGACAGGGCGATGATCTCAGCGTACAACAACCACGGGCCATGGTGGAACTCAGGGTCAAGCCATATGAATCAGGCGATAAAGAATGCGTGGTTCAGCAGGCAGGGTCTGATATCACTGCTGGAACAGCAGAGGCAGTTCCAGTGTTAACATGAACCGCCGTATGCGGAGCCGCATGTACGGTGGTGTGAGAGGACGGCGGGAGTGATCCCGCCTCCTACTCGATTTCAGAGCCAGGTGTGGCCGCTCATGGTTATAAATTGCCACGAACTCTTAGACCATTTCCCGGGCCTGCGCCAGGTCTGCAGGACACGAGAGTAAAAACTCATTTTTCAGGATACCGTTTATTCACTCAGCCAGTGCTGGTAGCAGTCATAACCATCAGTCATTGAACAGGTTATTTCATTTCTTTCATGAACTGACTGATAGAGCGCTGAACAGTATTGCAGCCCCCTGTCAGAATGATGCATCAGGGGACTCGTCGTTTTTCTCAGCTTCAGCACCTGTCTGAACGCTTTTACCATATTTTCTGTCTGCAGGTTTTCCCCAACATGGTAGCCCATAATTTTTCTGGAGCAGGCATCGGTGACCAGACTCAGATAGGCCGAACTATTGCGCAGTGGAAGGTAAATAATATCGGCGACCCGGACCTGTTCTGGTTCAAGAGCAGTAACCTGTTCAGGGCCTGGTTTAAGCAGGTTTGGATGTCGGTAGAAGCGATGATGACTGTTGGTAGTTTTGTGATATGCCCGTTTTACTGGCACCAGGAGTCGGTATTCATCGGGCAGGTTAAACAGGCGGTCTCGCCCGATATTCAGCCTTTTATCGGCCTGAGTGTTCAGCAGATAGTGCAGCTTACGCGCACCGATTCGGGGCTGACGACATCTGACACGGGTAACAAAATCAAGAACCTGAGCATGATGTTCCTGCCGTTTTCTGCGCCTTGCGTTGTCCTTATACCATGCCTGTCTGCTGTGTCCCAGGAACAGACATGCACGCGTCACAGTTATTTTGGGGACCGGACTTTGCGCGAGGACTTGCCGGGCCGCTTTTTACGATACTCACCCCGTAATCATTTTTCAGGACATTGATAACTGACTCAAAAAACGTAGCTTTCTGGTTCGCCAGCTCAAGCTACGCTTCAAGTTCTCTGATTCTTTGCTCGGGTGTGAGCGGGATAGTTGTCTGAGTCACAGGCAGTTTCCTCTTCACCAGCTCAGGAAGTCCAGGACTCCAGTCAAGCCGGCCATATTTACGTAACCAGACAAGAACGGTGGAGCGCCCCTGAATGCCATACCTCTGCTGGGCCTGTTTATAAGTCATCTCGCCTTTTTCAACCTGCTCAACAACAGCTATTTTAAAGGATAGAGGATAATCACGTTGGGTGCGTTTGAGCTCAGTCATCATTACGTTCTCTGGATTTAAGTCAGGAATGTGTCAACGCTATTCAGGACGGGTCACTAATTTGAAATAAAGCAGTAACAAAAAAGTTATTAATATTTCATTAGGCCACTCAGAAAACATTAAAAACCAATCAAATTCAGCAAGTTGAAAAGTTGGCATGCAAAGTGCTTTATATGATTCGTTATTTTCCGATTACATAAATGAGTGAGGGTCTTATGGAAGGTATGTCTGATAAAAAAATAGCCTATTTGCTTCTCATTCTCCTGTGGCTAGTTTGGGGGAACTTTTGGGTTGTGTCAAAGAACGCGCTTCCAATCATGGGGGGAGCCTGGATGCTCAGTATATTCAAGATAGCCGGAGGGGTTATCGTATTATTTATCGTACTTTTCATTAAAAGAAATAGCCTGTCAATGACACCACCGCCATTTATCCCAACTTTGCTTTACGGATTGACGCAAACCACTGGCTTTACTGCACTGACGGTTTTCGCTCTCACCCATGGCGGCGCGGGTAAAGTTTCGGTATTGGCATATTCAATGCCAATTTGGGTTATTGTCTTAAACACCTTGGTGTTAAAACAAAAACTAGTCGTTAGTCAAGCGATGAAGCTCGCTATTCCGATTATTGGCTTTGTGATCATGGTTGCTCCTTGGAATATTAATGAAAGCAAGCAAGTCATCTCTTCTGTCATGGCGCTGCTCGGCGGTCTCTCCTGGGGGGTTAGCGTACTTATCCTGAAATGGATTCTGAAAAAGAACCCTACCGTTAATCTATTAAATCTGACTGCATGGCAAATGCTGTATGGCTTAGTCCCATTGATCGCCTTAGCATGTTATATGCCCCATACGCCACTCGTCTTTAACCAAACATTTATTCTATCTTTCCTTTACATCTCTGTCGTAGTCAGTGCGTTGGGCTGGTTCTGTTGGGCTGCTATTGCCAGTAAGCTTCCTGCTAACATTGCATCCATCAACTCACTCGCTGCGCCGGCTGTAGCCATAGTATCTAGTATGATTTTCTTAGACAATATGATATCTACAACGGATCTTTTAGGGGTAGCACTGATCTTTGGCGGTATCATTATTATATTTGCGACTTCAAAAAATAAAATTAATGAGGGCACCGCTCCGGTAACCACGTCACAAAATTCATAAGATAATAAATTCAGTAATCTATACAATAAAGAAACTTATCTCTTCCCTACAAATTGCCATCCTGTGTATCAGGATGGCAATGCCTGTGTGATTCATGGACATCGTTTCACTATAATACCTCACTATGAACAGGGAAATTCAGCAGCGGCTATAGTGGGTAAAACTCTATGAAACGTCCGGTGATGCGGGATTTGTATGCCGTCGCTGTGGCATTTCTCGGCCCACATTGCGTAAATGGTGGCGCAGATATCTGGCTCAGGGCATCGCTGGTCTGGAAAGCCATAGCCGTCGCCCTAAACATTCACCATCAACTAAAACCGGCGCTGGAGAAGTCGCTCTGATTCTGGAGTTACGTTCCCTGCGAAATTTGGGTGCAAGGAGGATTCAGATCGAGTTAAAACGACTTCATGCAATCTCACTGGCAGTGGCAACGATCCACAAAGTTCTTTGCCAGAATAAGGTTAAACCTGTCGTTAAATTCCGGCGTAAAGCAGATTTTATTCGCTACGAACGCCCTGTTCCCGGTGATCGGATCCAGATGGATACCTGTAAAATTGGCCCCGGTTTGTATCAGTACACATCTGTTGATGACTGCACTCGCTACAGAGTCCTGAGACTCTACTCTCGTCGCACGACTGCAAACACACTGGATTTTATCGATTGTGTTATTGAAGAAATGCCTTTCCCGATACAGCGCTTACAGACAGACCGGGGAAGAGAGTTTTTTGCCGTTAAGGTGCAGGAGAAATTGAAAGAATACAGCATCAAGTTTCGTCCAAATAAGCCAGCCTCACCTCATCTTAATGGCAAAGTTGAACGTTCTCAAAAGACAGACAAAGCCGAGTTTTACGCTACCGTAGACCTCTCAACTGATGACCTGAAAGAACTGCTGGCAGAATGGCAGCATTACTATAACTGGGAACGCTCTAATAGCGCTCACAACGGTAAAACTCCGATGGAGCGCTACTTCGAACTTGCAGAGCAAACACCATACTTTGATGCCGTTCACGCAAGCTATCAGCCCAATGAAGAGCATATACAGGAACAGAATTACAAGCTTGAGCTTGAACTGAGAAAATTGAAACGATGTCTATGAATCACACACATTATCATTGACGCCATTTTCTCGTGCAATCTGGGTCACACAAGCACCGGGTTGTGATGCCAGTTCAACCATACGAAGTTTGAATTCATTCGAATACTTTTTACGAGGTTCTTTTCGCCAGTCCTGTAATTCCATACTTAGATGTCCGTCTGTGTCAGATGGGCGTCTAAGTTACCAATTCTTGTCTAATGGCTACATACGGCGGTCGGTTTACGCTTACAGTTTTTTCTATCTGAGCCCGCAGATGTTCTATTTCCCGTTCATCTTCTTCGATCTTTTCTTCTGCACAGGCCAGCGCAGAGCGCAGGAAGGCCTCCGTCTCTTCAACCAAGCTTAAAACATCTCTTTTAAAACCATAAAAATGATCTGCCGGCCCCCCTGACCGACCTCACCAGGAGGACTCCCCATTTATTGATCAACAATCCTCAATAATCAGGTACACCGCCTTCACCGGGCCGTGAACCCCAACGACTTTGATAAGCTCAATGTCCGCTGTTGAGCTGGGACTGAACCGCCCCGGGTTTCCTGGAGAGTGTTTTATCTGTGAACTCAGGCTGCCAGATCATTGTTTCCGATGGAAGCATAATAAGCTTTTTCTGCTTCTGCCGGAGGAGTATGGCCCAGCCTTCCCAGCAATCGTCGATTGTTATACCAGTCCACCCACGTGAGTGTGGCCAGTTCCACTTCTGCACGGTTTTTCCAGCTCTTACGGTGTATTACCTCCGCTTTGTAAAGACCATTGATGCTCTCCGCCATCGCGTTGTCATACGAGTCGCCTGTACTCCCTGTTGATGCCAGCAGTTTTGCTTCTTTTAATCGCTCCATATAGGCCAGTGACACATACTGAGAGCCTTTATCGCTGTGATGGATGGTGCCGGACGGACGGCGGGCCCACAACGCCTGCTCCAGCGCATCCAGCACGAATGTCGTTTCCATAGACGATGAGACCCACCACCCCACGATATATCCGGCAAATACATCAATGATGAACGCCACTATAGACGAAGCCCTGCCATGTGCTGACGTAAGTAAAATCAGCCACCCACAGCTGGTCAGGACGTTCTGCCACGAACTGACGGTTTACGCGGTCACCTGCGGCAACGGTTTTCCGGCTGACGGTAGTGCGGACCTTTTTACCCCGGAGAACACCGGCAAGTCCCATAACCGCCATGAGGCGCACCACTGTACATCTGGCCATCCTGATTCCTTCCCGTAACAACTGGCGCCAGACTTTACGCACACGGTACACTGATGATTTTCATCGTATACGCGCTGTATCTCTCTCTTCAGCCAGTCATCGCGCTGTGCATGTGCACTGCGTTTATCAGGATGATGTCGCTGTTGCTGACAGTGGTAATACGTTGACGGGGCAATATGCAGTTCACTGCATACCGGTCTGACCCCGTACTGCTCACGCAGCTTATCCAGCAGTGCCATCACTTTTTCCAGAGGCGGTCGAACTCCGCCTTCGCAAAATAAGCGGAAGCCTGGCGAAGGATATTGTTGCTGCGGCGCAGTTCACGATTTTCACGTTCCAGCTCTTTCAGACGCTGACGTTCAGCACTGGTGAGCCCTCCATCTCCGCCCCCGGTATCCCGCTCATACTGGCGAACCCAGACACGCAGAGTCTCCGGCGTACAGCCAGTCTTTGGAGCAATGGAACAAATTGCCGCCCATTGTGAGTCATATTCGCCCTGACTTTCCAGAACCATACGAACTGCCCGTTGACGGACTTCGGGGGAAAAACGAGTATTTTTAGTCATCCTGTTTACCTCTTTCTCAGGGAGTTTAGTCTCCAGGATTTCCGGGGCGGTTCAGTCCGGCCAAGCATTAACCGGCAAGGATGGTATCCTAACGCCATTAATCAAACAGTTAACAGAAACCGCTCTGGCCGCTGAACTCGACTCCCATCTGGCTCAGGATTTTGAAGTCAATCGTAAAAATGGTTCCGGAAAAAAGACCATTAAAGCCCCGACTGGCAGCTTTGAGCTGGCAACTCCACGTGATCGTAATGGTTATTTTGAACCCCAACTGGTGAAGAAGCACCAGACCACGCTGTCTGATGAGCTCGAGCGCAAGATCATTCGCCTGTTCGCGCTGGGGATGAGCTACCAGGATATCAGCCGGGAGATCGAAGATTTATATGCCTTCAGTGTTTCCACGGCTACCATCAGTGCGGTTACCGATAAAGTCATTCCTGAGTTAAAACAGTGGCAGCAGCGCCCGCTGGAAAAGGTTTATCCCTTCGTCTGGCTGGACGCCATTCACTATAAAATCCGCGAAGATGGGTGTTATCAGAGCAAGGCAGTTTATACCTTACTGGCGCTGAATCTGGAAGGCAAAAAAGAAGTCCTGGGCCTGTATTTGTCGGAAAGCGAAGGCGCTAACTTCTGGCTGTCAGTATTAAGTGATCTGCAAAACCGTGGCGTTGAAGACATTCTGATTGCCTGCGTGGATGGGCTGACCGGCTTCCCTGAAGCGATAAACAGCATTTATCCGCAGACAGAGGTACAGTTGTGCGTCATTCACCAGATACGTAACTCGATTAAATATGTGGCGTCAAAACACCATAAAGCGTTCATGGCCGACCTGAAGCCAGTGTATCGTGCGGTGTCGGAAACGGCGCTGGATGAGCTGGAAGCGAAACGGGGGCAGCAATATCCGGTGGTGCTCCAGTCCTGGCGCCGCAAGAGGGAAAATCTGTCAGCGTACTTCCGCTATCCGGCGAATATCCGCAAGGTGATCTACACAACCAACGCGATAGAATCAGTCCACCGCCAGTTCAGGAAACTGACCAAAACCTAAAGGTGCTTTCCCGAATGAAAACAGCCTGTTGAAGCTACTTTATCTGGGACTGATGAACGCACAGGAGAAATGGACAATGCCCATCCAAAGCTGGAATTTGACATTGTCGCAGTTAGCCATTTATTTTGAAGGGCGGCTGAATAATGTGATGACGCTGTAGAATTTTTAACGTGACACAGAATTCTGAACGCTCTCAAATTAAAATCATCGATATTTAACAAGTTTAAATTATTAAGATTATTTTAATCAAGATTAAAAGCATTACAACCTGGAAACTGACATTACTGATTACTACACTGGTACCTGAGGCTCACGGCCTCAGGTTGTCTTTATATACTCTCAGAAGGATACTCTTACATTAGCCCAATAACGGCGTCCTTCATCGACCTGCCAGTTACCATCAATGGTATCGATATCCTCGCTCTTTCTGTCTGTGACGTTAAGAACGGCAAAATTAATCAGCGTGTCTGGCAGAATCTGGTAATTTAGACCAATATCCATAGATGTGAATCCATTACGAACGCGGGGAACCTTAGCACCATTTCTTTGTGCTGCCCAGATTTGTTTTCCCGTATAATTCAGAGATGAATAAAATGTAATATCCTGAGTGTAATCCCATTCCAGTTTTGCATTGGCTGCATGTCTGGGAGTTCTTTCCAGAGGTTCCCCTTTCAGCGACTTGCCATTGAGACTTTCGTCATCACTTTTTCGACGAGAGTCAGTAAATGTATAGTTTGCAGATACATGCCATTTATCATACACAGGAATCTGAGTTGCAAGCTCCACCCCTCTGATATTTGCCTCACCTACATTATCATAAATAAAAGTGTTTAACCCGGTGACTGGATCTTTTGTACCTATATCGTAACTGGTCAACTTATTTTTAAAATCAGTATTAAACAGCGTCGCGCTCGCCGAAAAACCACTATCATTACTATAAATAATACCGATCTCTTCGGTTACACTGGTCTCCGGTTTCAGGTCCCTGTTTCCATACATAATAGAGGCACCACCCTGCGTCAGTGTTCCAAATCCAGGACTCACCTCACGAATTGAAGGAGCCCGAAATGCTTTTGCGATCCCCCCTTTGAGTGTGAGATTATCGGTCAGGTTATAAACAGCGTACAATCTTGGATTCCAGTAACTGCCATAGATTTCATGATTATCGAGACGCAGTCCTCCAGTCAGGGCGAGAGAATCCGTTGCTGCATATTCATTTTCTATAAAAACAGCTTTCTGTTTAATTGAAACAGACTGTGTTTCTGTCGTTTTTTTACCCGTGGCTGAGTCATCACGGAGCTCTGCATGCTGAAATTGACCTCCGATGGTCAGTACATTTTCCGGCAGAAATGCCGTCACTTTTGCATCTATGATTGTGTTGGTTATTTCCGGTTTTCTTGACTCGTAATTAAGATCCCAATGATTATATTTATCTTTTTTACCTGATTTAATCTCACGAATAACTTTCTCCTGATAAACAGCAATTTCAGGATGCAGTATTTCGCCCTGGGCATTCCATGCTGCTACCCAGTGACTACGTGAATTATGCGTTTCTCTTTTACTGTTTGGTTGTTTAAGATTTCCCCGCATAGTCCAGGCATCGAGAGACTCACCAGGTGTTAATGTATGCACCTGGTTATTTTTTCCATATTCAAAAACAAACTTCTGGCTTTCAGTCGGAGTAAACTGGAGCGTTGCCGTTATATTCTTATTATCTTTTGCCGGTGTTCCCTGAGAGATACTATCTTCCTTGCGATAGTTCATTCCTCCATATAGCTGAAGACCAAGTTTATCCTTAATCAATGGGCCTGACAGATAGAAGTCATTTGTGGTTGAGTTACCAAATTTCCCATGTTCCTGAATAATCCCCCCAAGTCCAAGTACGCCATCCCATGTTTGGTTATTAACTGGTTTGGTTATGATATTAATGACCCCTCCGATGGCATCAGAACCATACAGGGAAGACATAGGGCCACGGATCACTTCAATGCGTTCAATTGCTTCCACAGGAGGGATAAATCCGGCTTCAAAACCGCCGCTGCCGTTTGGTCTGGATTCCCGACCGCTCTGACGTCGTCCATCGACCAGAATCAGCGTGTAATCGCCACTTAGACCACGTATACTGATATCCGGTTTTTCATTCCCACCAGTGATACTAATCCCTTCAACATCTTTTACTGCATCGACCAGATCTGAAACCGGTTTTTTTTGCAGTTGTTCTGAAGTAATGACTGAGACACTGGCCGGGGCATTTCTGAGCTGCTGAGTGAACCCGGAGGCAGTAACAACAAGCGTATCTTCTTTTTTATCAGAACTGGCATAACCTGATGATATAACTGCAGAACACATCACGGCAATGCCCGGAGCAATGATATATTTGTTCTTCATAAATTTCCCTTTGCCAAAGGCGTAATGATAATGATTTGCGTTAGCAAAGAGGGAATTTACAATGAACAGAAAAGAAGGTAAATCACATTTCGCTCATTCAGTAGACTGGCCCCCTGAATCTCCAGACAACCAATATCACTTATTTAAGTGATAGTCTTAATACTAGTTTTTAGACTAGTCATTGGAGAGCAGATGATTGATGTCTTAGGACCGGAGAAACGCAGACGGCGTACTACACAGGAAAAGATCGCTATTGTTCAGCAGAGTTTTGAACCGGGAATGACGGTCTCCCTTGTTGCCCGGCAACACGGTGTGGCAGCCAGCCAGTTATTTCTCTGGCGCAAGCAATACCAGGAGGGAAGTCTTACTGCTGTGGCCGCAGGAGAACAGGTCGTTCCTGCCTCTGAACTTGCTGCTGCCATGAAGCAGATTAAAGAACTCCAGCGCCTGCTCGGCAAAAAAACGATGGAAAATGAACTCCTTAAAGAAGCCGTTGAATATGGGCGTGCAAAAAAGTGGATAGCACACGCGCCCTTATTGCCCGGGGATGGGGAGTAAGCTTAGTCAGCCGTTGTCTCCGGGGGTCGCGTGCGCAGTTGCACGTCATTCTCAGACGAACCGATGACTGGAAAGATGGTCGCCGCAGCCGTCACTCAGATGATACGGATGTGCTTCTCCGTATACACCATGTTATCGGAGAGCTGCCCACATATGGTTATCGTCGGGTATGGGCGCTGCTTCGCAGACAGGCCGAACTTGATGGTATGCCTGCGATCAATGCCAAACGTATTTACCGGATCATGCGCCAGAATGCGCTGTTGCTTGAGCGAAAACCCGCTGTACCGCCATCGAAACGGGCACATACCGGCAGAGTGGCTGTGAAAGAAAGTAATCAGCGATGGTGCTCTGACGGGTTCGAGTTTCGCTGTGATAACGGAGAAAAACTGCGGGTCACGTTCGCGCTGGACTGCTGTGACCGTGAGGCACTGCACTGGGCGGTCACTACGGGCGGCTTCAACAGTGAAACAGTACAGGACGTCATGCCAGGAGCGGTGGAACGCCGCTTCGGCAACGAGCTTCCGGCGTCTCCAGTAGAGTGGCTGACGGATAATGGTTCATGCTACCGGGCTAATGAAACACGGCAGTTTGCCCGGATGTTGGGGCTTGAACCGAAGAACACGGCGGTGCGGAGTCCGGAGAGTAACGGCATAGCAGAGAGCTTCGTGAAAACGATAAAGCGTGACTACATCAGTGTCATGCCCAAACCAGACGGGTTAACGGCAGCAAAGAACCTTGCAGAGGCGTTCGAGCATTATAACGAATGGCATCCGCATAGTGCACTGGGTTATCGCTCGCCACGGGAATATCTGCGGCAGCGGGCTTGTAATGGGTTAAGTGATAACAGATGTCTGGAAATATAGGGGCAAATCCACATAGTGCAATCTCCCCTTACTTATCCGGAGGCAATTGCAATATCTCTGTGAACTTACACACAGGTGTAATCAATAAGGGCGTACGGAGATTGCCCGTTATTGCTGCAGGATCGGCAGACTGGTTCCCGTCCTTGCGCATATAACTGTACAACCACAGAGAAAAGCATCAATGCACGCTTTATGTTGCGTCAGGGCAGCGAACGACTCCTTTTGTTGACGACACATATCACCTTCTGTACTGCCAATTATGGCATTCAGCGTCTCCCCGAGTTTTAAGCTCCTGCTCTTACGAACCAGCGACAAGCAATAAATAACTATGGCAATGAATCTAATAACAGCATAAATATGAGACTCATCGATACTCATCGTGATTAGTATAATCGGGGCAGAATTATATTCACTGTCTGATTTATTATTGAGTTAAATATAATTAAAGTGTTCTCAAAAGTCTGGCTGGATTACCGGCATACACGCCTTTTACCAGCACGGGCTTTGTAACCACACTACCAGCACCAATCACTGCTCCACTGCAAATTTCTGTGCTTAAAATGGTCGCTCCGCTACCCACTGTTACAGTGTTACCTAATACGATGCGTATCCAGCTTTCTGCAGAGGCATCGGGACCACCACACTTAAAAAGATCATTAGCAAAAGTTACGCCATGACCGATGAAACAGCCATCACCTAAAATGACGTTCTCACAGATGAAACTGTGGGACTGAATTCGGCTCCGGTTGCCAATGATACATCCCTTCTGTATTTCCACAAAGGGACCGATAAAAACATCATCCCCCAGTTCACATTCATAGAGGTTTACTGGCATGACGACTTTCACATTTTCACCAAATTTCACATCACGAATGCGGCTGTCAATAACGTTCATATCCGTTGTATCCTCCCTCAGGATGATTCTTATCAGAACATTTCACCTGTCAGAATATTCCCGGTAATGTGATACAAGAGCCAGTCTCACCGGGTACCATGTGTTATTGCTCGTATCCTTTTGCCCGTTACGAGTGTACAACCGGTTTTATATTTTGCAATCCAGGCCTGTTACACCAGAGCATCCTCTCACTGCCCCCTCACTGGTCAATCCGGGATTCAAAGTCATCCTCCAGCACTAAACCCCATACCAGTCCTGAACCTTCCCTCGCCAGCAGCCAGACTCCTACTGTTCACCACAATCCTCTTCCGTGAATGGCCGTAAGTGTGCAGCACCAAAATAAATCGGTACTTCCGATGACAGACAGTGAAAGCGTCAGAGAAATATGAACATGAGAATGGAAGCAGATACATGACTTCAGGACGACTTTTTCAGAAAACGAGCTAAGGGCGTCAGCCAACGACCTTACCGTGGTATACGCTCAGGCGCCGGATGCCGTTTTACCCGGTTCACCTGCCATCCAGCAAACGCCCCGGCCCACGACTGCAACCATAATTACGTTGCCCGGAACCGTCATGCTGCTTCGTCTCATATTTCACGAGATAACTGGCTCTGTTCCGGGCTTTCTGCATCGCTTCCACATCACCACGCTTGATCCAGAGAACAGCGGCTTCACCAGACTTTTTGTCTGAAGCCTTCCAGGTATCAGAACATCCACCCGACAAAGGCGTGTCATCGGAAGAAGGGCGAACATCAGACGATGCTGGTTTACGGGAAGGCGTCCACCTGGAAAAATGGACCAGGCCATCGCCTTGCCAGGGCTCAAGATGCAGGGCGCTGCACCATGCCTCCTGGATCATCGTCGCCAGCGAAGACGGTTCGCTGAAATCCCCGAGCGAGCACCAGGTATCTTTGTTGAGCAGTAATATCACGTGATAATGTTTCCTGCCATACATCTTGCCGAACTCCCGGCACCAGAAATAACGCAGGCTGGTTGCATGCACACGCTGATTGGCACATCTTTTTTTCCGCTGGTAAGCCTGAATTTTGGCTTTCAGGGATGCAAAAAAACGAGAAATCACCGCTGAATCCGGATCGGGATCCATGATGGTGACAGGCATATACTCAGGGAAACGTAAATCCACCCGGATTAACGAGACGGCACGGTGCTGCGCCAGGGCACTGTCGAGAAGGCTGTCAAAACGGGATAACCAGTAAGCATTGTGTATTGGTTGATTCATGATGAGAGATCTCCGTTGATTTGGATTGACTTCACATCATTAATCAACGCAGTAAAACTTTACGGCATCCGGCATTGAGCAATACTACAACTCTCTGATTAAGAGTGATTGAAACGGAACAAACCATCCCGGAACGAAAAGATAATCCTGCACACAGCAGCAAAATACGCAACAACAGCATGAATGGATTTAAAAACGACATGGACGACGAGAAAAGCCTGAAGGGAAAAGGAGCCACAGAACATTCGAACAAAACACCAGAAATGCAACCAGAACGCTTCCTGGCAATGCAAATCAACAACAACGCCAAAACCTACAACTTAATCACACAACTCAATCACGGATGCGAATGACACGTTTAAAACCTGTTTACAGATAACGCCGTAACACGATCATCACCATCACCATCACCATCACCATCACCATCACCATCAGAATCGATTTTCTCATCCCGAAAATGTTACGTTTCACTACGCACCATAAAAACGATTAACTATCGATAACGTAAATCTCATCTGAATCAAAAAACCAAAACCAATCATCACACTTTCGCAATGCAAGAAGAAAAACCACATCATGACGAAAACAATGACCTTACATGAAAAAGCAAAACGTCAGGAATCGTTAATGCCTCAATCTGATTGTTATCAAAACATCCAGAAAGTCGTTTAACAGAATCGTCGTAAGCACATCGAAAAGAACGTCAGATCACCTCAGGAAAGTTCGGGTTGATTTAGCGTAAAGATACTTTTCTCAGCTTAACGTCGAAACACAAACCAAAAACCACAAACAACCAAAGCTCAGGAAAGGTTAAACGTCACATCAGTAAAATCGAATAGCAGATTGATTGCTTAAACAGAAAGGTTTTACAGCAGCATTAAACTGATTTAGTTAACGTAAAGATTTACTAAACGTAAAGATTTACTAAACTGGATGTGTATCAGATCAAACAATGTGTACAGCAATGCTTAATGAAAATACTTGTAGAATTGTTTATGAGAAAGCGTGTATAACACTTACTGAAATGCTTAGTTAAATACGTGTATGTTTGGTAAAACACTTAAGTAAAATACGTGTATAGTACCATTCCCGACATTCTCAACATCTTCAGACATCCATGCAGACTGAGTGTTGATTTCAGTTTTTCACGGTCAGCATGGATCTTTACTGTTTAAAAAACATACAGATTTACTCTGAAATTATTTACCCAGGCCTCCCTGAAAAGACCATCCGGAGCATCCCGTTCGTCAGCTTCCATGTTGTCTTTTACCCCGGAAAGTGATCGCATTTTCCAGCCAGAATGACAGCCATACTGATTATGACGTCTCTCCGGCCCCTTCACATATAACATTCATGTCAGTCATTTCTTACTGCCTCACTCACCGGAATTCTCCATGCCGGATGAAGCAATTGTTCTGAACTGAGCAGAAGCATAACAGCACACAAGGAAACGACTGTGCTATAGATCCTGGAATCAGGATCTTAATGTCAGGAAAACAATGACGACCGGGGATAACCAACAACAACCTGAGTACAGAAGAAAGCTTTCCCGCGCACGCCATCATCTTATGTAAGAGGATATGATGCCACCCCCACCTCAGAAGAACCGTCTCCGGGAGAACTTCACTGCATCCAAAATCCTTTTGCTGAGTTCTCATTCCCCATCATGGCAGCTACAGACATGCCCTGACAGAGCGTATGCGCATTGAGAGAAATAACCATAAATGATGAGAAGACACTCTATATAACGACAGCATGTTGAGGTATCAAAAATATTCATATAAATATTTTAAGAAAATTTTTTATTGCAAACTACAGGAAATAACATGATGTCAATATAATTTTTTAAAAAACGTGATATTAATCACATTGTAATTTTCTGTGTTTTTATGTAAATCAGAGAAAAGAGTCCATGAACGTTATTGCATTTTTTCTGATGTATGGATAAAAGGGGATTCAGGCGAAATTTACTGACAGAGGTGATAAGAGGGGGGTTAAAGAGTTCTATAGAGTTGGTTGTGCATTTATGCCCAGGGAGTTCATGTCTGTGCATTCACCAGATGAATCTGATCATGTTTTTAGTCGGATGGAATATGAATATTACCGACATAACGATAAATCACCTTCTGTTAATGCTGATAATGCAGGCAGAGACGTTGTTCCGGAGTGGGTGCAAAAAGACCCTGTAGCCGCATTCTGGGTATGGATGTTTATATATCATGTCCCTGACAGTATTGTCCGACTCTCAGGTGAGCAATATGCAGATTACGGAACTTCCTGTCTGTATGCCAGACTGTTTGCCACAGAAGCAGCTCCAGCTAATCATCAGGCAAGGATTCGTGTGACGAGAAAATGGCTACAGGAGCTTATAAGGCTAACCGGGACAGAAAATGTATCTGACTTCTTGTATGTCGTTCATTTTTTATGGTCATATGCTGAAAAAGTGAACCCCATGACATGGCTTGGTTCCCGGCGGATACATATCAAATGGGCATGGGCGTATCTGCAAAAACATTGCACTGACGAAGAACGTCACTGTCCTGATATTTCAGAATTTAAAGCTTCAGGGGAGTCACGTCTGTTCATAATAGCTTATGTGCGCCGTGTCTTCATGAAAATCTATTCTGTCGGTACTGAACCTCAAAAGTTAAAAGAATTAGTTTATCAGCAGAATGATTTTCTCAGGCGCATGAAGTGCTCATACCAGAAAATGTTCCGGTATGAGAAAACCGATTCCCGGGTACAGATAAGTGCCCTGATTTCTCCGGAAGCCAGGAATGCACTCCGGAAAATGGCAAAAAAGAATAATCTGACGCAGGCTGAAATGCTGGATAAACTCATCTTATCAGCTGATCGTCTGTTTATGCAGAAAACAGCAGGGGATTATTCCCGTTAATGAGTTCCACCAGAACCGTTTTTCTTTTTGCTGCTGTTTTTGCGTTTATGCTGTTCGTACCTTTCTTTTGACGTACAAAGGAATCTTCCATAAACATTGCGGATATATGAGTTGATATACTCCAGCATTCTCTCTTTTCGTGATTTCCCTTTTTCCTTCGAATCTTCACTTTGAACATTAATGTCCATCAGTTCTTTTATAAACTTATCCAGATTTTCCATGTCATAAAGCAGCATGAAAAACATCACATTTCCCAGTGATTCCAGTAACTGAGATTCAACCCAGTCCCCATATTTTCTGAAACTTAGCCCTGTTAAAAACTGTTCAAACATTACCCCTGATACAAAAAGAGATTTTAATCCCAGTCGCTTATATTCCTGGTAAAAAAGTTCAAACGTCGGGGATTCTGAACGGCAAATAAACGAAGACAGCGCCCATGGATCAAAATCTGTAACACGCCTCCCCTCCCACACTTCCTGCCGTGTCAGCGGCGGTTCAGCAAACCAGGCGTCCAGCTCAGCCGAATCGCTGTCCCTGCTCAAAACCTTATACAAACTGCCCGTGAACGGTTGAGGCGGATTTTTGGTTGCTTCATCTTCTGATTGTCTGGATTGTCTGAATCCGTCCACTTTTCTCCGGATATTACGCGGGATCAGCATAAAAGGCGGGACATTAAGTGATAAACGTTTACCCGTCATGCGATACCATTGCCCCACCTCAACCTTAATCCGTGTATCTGACTTTAGCTCAAGTGCCATTATGTTAAGCAGGTACAGATAACGCACCGTATAACAGTCAAAATGTTTCTCCGGATCAAACGGCTCTGACCGTTCTCTGCACACGAGTCCGCTGCGCTTCAGTATTCGCTGGGTATCTTTCCAGGCCTTACACTGAAGAATGGTGGTAACTCTGGCCTTATTAGCAATCTCACGCAGCGCATCACTTTGTTGTGCCGTCATCTCACCTCCCGCACTCTGTCACTCCAGATTTTTTCACGCCCATATTACCTGAATGATAAACCGGATTAGTGTGATCCGGTTCAGTGAAATCAACAGGATACCGGTATGTCATTCAGCCATTCTTCCCTCTCCGCACAAGTGAAATCATATCTGACGTTTCTTCCTGAAGAAATTCGCCAGAAAATCCTTGAACATCTCCACAGCGTTATTCATTACGAGCCCGTGATTGGCATTATGGGTAAATCCGGCACCGGCAAAAGCAGCCTGTGTAATGCCATTTTTCAGTCCCGTATCTGCGCCACGCATCCCCTGAACGGCTGCACCCGCCAGGCTCATCGTCTTACCCTGCAACTCGGTGAACGCAGAATGACGCTGGTCGATCTGCCCGGCATTGGTGAAACACCGCAGCATGATCAGGAATACCGGACACTTTATCGTCAGCTGCTACCGGAACTGGATCTGATTATCTGGATCCTGCGGGCAGATGAACGCGCGTATGCCGCCGACATTACCATGCATCAGTTTTTACTGAATGAAGGCGCAGATCCCTCGCGTTTTCTGTTTGTTCTCAGCCATGCCGATCGCGTGTTTCCTGCTGAAGAATGGAATGCCACAGAAAAATGCCCGTCCCGTCAGCAGGCGCTCTCACTGGCGACGGTGACAGCCCGGGTGGCAACCCTGTTCCCTTCATCATTTCCAGTACTCTCCGTTGCTGCACCTGTCGGCTGGAACCTTCCGGCGTTTGTGTCGCTGATGATCCACGCACTGCCACCACAGGCAACCAGCGCGGTGTATTCACATATCCGGGGAGAAAACCGCTCTGAACAGGCCCGGAAACACGCACAACAGACTTTTGGTGAAACCATCGGGAAAAGTTTTGACGACGCCGTTGCCCGTTTCAGTTTTCCGGCCTGGATGTTACAGCTTCTGCGCAAAACCCGGGACCGCATTATCCACCTGCTGATCACACTGTGGGAGCGTCTGTTCTGACACACTCACGCCGACAGGATGTGTCGCTGGATTAACGAGCATTCTTCTTTTTATGAAATCATGCTTAAAAATCAGATAATTAAAAGAATATTTTTTCTGCTGCATTTTATTCCTGATTATCCGGATGCGACACATCCTTTCAACATCATGATGCATAATAACATCATGAAATAAAAGATGTTTTCTTACGGAGTGCACATCTATGTCTGATAATCGTTCCCGGCATGATCGCCTGGCGGTTCGCTTATCACTCATTATCAGCCGACTGATGACCGGAGAATCTCTGTCACTAAAAACACTGTCAGATGAATTTGGCGTTACAGAACGTACTTTACAGCGCGATTTTCATCAGCGTCTGGTTCACCTGGATTTAGAGTACAGAAATGGCAGGTACAGCCTCAGACGACAGAGCAGCCCGGGTGCGATCCCTGAAATGCTTTCTTTTATACAGAATACCGGGATCGCACGGATACTTCCGCTCCGGAACGGACGACTGATAACCTGTCTTACCGACAACCAGGAGCCCTCTCCCTGCCTTATCTGGCTACCGGCGCCGGATATCACTGCAACGTTCCCCGAGTGTTTCTCGCAACTCATCCTGGCAATAAGACAGTGTATCCACATCTCTCTGATGGCTGAGCGATGGTATCCGTCACTGGAGCCCTGCCGGCTCATTTATTACAGCGGTAGCTGGTATCTGATCGCGTTACAGAAGGGAAAACTGCAGGTCTTTCCTCTGGCAGATATCAAATCAGTCAGCCTGACATCAGAACGGTTTGAACGGAGAGGCCACATCCACAGTCTGGTCGCTGAAGAGCGTTTTATCTCCGCCCTGCCACATTTCTCTTTCATCCATAAACTTATCAACACCTTTAACCTGTGATCGCCGGCCTGCCAAAGCCGTCCCAACAGGTATGGAGACAATATGTTGAACAGAAAACTAAATATACGGCTACGTCATTCCCTGAACAGTCACTGCATACCTTCCATCATTATCAATAACACCGTACGTTCATTTCAGAGGTCAGTCATGAATACCAGAGCTCTTTTTCCCCTGCTGTTCACTGTGGCATCATTCTCCGCCTCCGCCGGCAACTGGGCTGTCAAAAACGGCTGGTGTCAGACCATGACGGAAGATGGTCAGGCGCTGGTAATGCTGAAAAATGGCACGATTGGTATTACCGGCCTGATGCAGGGATGCCCGAATGGTGTACAGACGCTCCTGAGCAGCCGTATCAGTATTAACGGTAACCTGATCCCCACATCACAAATGTGTAATCAGCAGACGGGATTCAGGGCTGTTGAGGTGGAAATCGGACAGGCGCCGGAAATGGTCAAAAAAGCCGTTCACTCCATAGCAGAGCGTGATGTGTCCGTTTTACAGGCATTTGGTGTACGAATGGAATTCACCCGCGGTGATATGCTGAAGGTCTGTCCGAAATTTGTCACATCACTTGCCGGTTTTTCCCCGAAACAGACGACCACTATTAATAAAGATTCCGTCCTGCAGGCTGCCCGGCAGGCATACGCCCGGGAATATGACGAGGAAACAACAGAAACCGCTGATTTTGGCTCTTACGAAGTAAAAGGCAATAAGGTTGAGTTTGAAGTATTCAATCCTGAAGACCGTGCGTACGACAAAGTGACCGTCACGGTTGGTGCTGACGGTAATGCCACCGGCGCCAGCGTTGAATTTATCGGAAAATAGCCGGTATGTCGGACTGCCACCCTGTTTTATTGCCCGAAGGCCCTTTCTCACGCGAACAGGCGGTTGCCGTCACAACAGCTTACCGCAATGTGCTTATTGAGGATGACCAGGGAACGCATTTCCGGCTGGTTATCCGCAATGCCGAAGGGCAGCTACGCTGGCGGTGCTGGAATTTTGAACCTGATGCCGGAAAACAGCTAAATTCGTATCTCGCCAGTGAGGGAATTCTCAGGCAATAAACGTCTTCATTTCATCCATCAGGCCGCGTCTTCTCCGGGAGACGCGGCCTTTTCGTTTATACCGCTAATTCATTCATAAGGAGCAAAGTATGCAATTAGCCAGTCGTTTTGGTTATGCGAATCAGATACGCCGTGACCGTCCGCTGACACACGAAGAACTGATGCACTATGTACCCGGTATTTTTGGGGAAGACCGGCATACCTCCCGCAGTGAACGCTATACGTATATCCCCACCATCACCGTGCTGGAAAGTCTGCAGCGGGAAGGCTTTCAGCCGTTCTTCGCCTGCCAGACCCGTGTGCGCGACCCGGGCCGCCGGGGATACACCAAACATATGCTGCGTCTGCGGCGGGCCGGAGAGATAAACGGAGAACATGTCCCTGAAATTATTCTGCTCAACTCTCATGACGGTACCTCCAGCTACCAGATGCTGCCGGGTTACTTCAGGTTCGTCTGCCAGAACGGATGCGTCTGTGGTCAGTCTCTGGGGGAAGTGCGTGTTCCGCACCGGGGAAATGTGGTGGACAGAGTCATTGAAGGGGCTTACGAGGTGGTGGGGGTTTTTGACCGGATAGAGGAGAAGCGTGATGCCATGCAGTCGCTGGTCCTGCCGCCACCGGCACGCCAGGCGCTGGCACAGGCGGCACTGACTTACCGTTATGGTGACAAACATCAGCCAGTCACCACTGCCGACATTCTGACACCACGACGCCGGGAGGATTACGGTAAGGACCTGTGGAGTGCTTATCAGACCATCCAGGAGAATATGCTGAAAGGCGGAATTTCCGGTCGCAGTGCCAGAGGAAAACGTATCCACACCCGTGCCATTCACAGCATCGACACCGATATTAAGCTCAACCGCGCATTGTGGGTGATGGCAGAAACGCTGCTGGAGAGCATGCGCTGATGCTGTTTCCCTGAAAGTGCAGCCCTGACTCACGTCTGTACCAGTCCCCAGGCATTCTTCCATTCATTTGCTTTTTATAAGGAATAATCTCATGACAACCTCTTCGCATAATTCCACCACACCTTCTGTTTCCGTAACTACTGCATCAGGGAATAACCAGTCTCAACTGGTTGCCACTCCCGTCCCTGATGAACAGCGCATCAGCTTCTGGCCGCAGCACTTTGGCCTCATTCCACAGTGGGTGACCCTGGAGCCCCGTGTCTTCGGCTGGATGGACCGTCTGTGCGAAAACTACTGCGGTGGTATCTGGAATCTGTACACCCTGAATAACGGCGGCGCATTTATGGCGCCCGAACCGGATGAAGATGATGGAGAAACCTGGGTACTGTTCAATGCCATGAACGGTAACCGCGCTGAAATGAGCCCGGAAGCCGCCGGCATTGCTGCCTGTCTGATGACGTACAGTCATCATGCCTGTCGTACGGAGTGTTATGCCATGACGGTCCATTATTATCGGTTGCGGGATTACGCCCTGCAACATCCGGAATGCAACGCCATTATGCGCATCATTGACTGAAAGGGGCCGGAACAATGCAACAGCTTTCCTTTCTGCCCGGAGAGATGACGCCCGGCGAGCGCAGCCTCATTCAGCGGGCCCTGAAAACCCTGGACCGCCATCTTCATGAACCCGGCGTGGCCTTCACCTCCACGCATGCGGCACGGGAATGGCTGATTCTGAACATGGCAGGACTGGAGCGGGAAGAGTTCCGGGTGCTGTATCTGAACAACCAGAATCAGCTGATTGCGGGTGAAACCCTCTTCACAGGCACCATCAACCGCACAGAAGTCCATCCCCGGGAGGTGATTAAACGTGCCCTGTACCACAATGCCGCTGCCGTGGTGCTGGCGCACAATCACCCGTCCGGTGAAGTCACCCCCAGTAAGGCAGACCGGCTTATCACTGAACGTCTGGTACAGGCGCTGGCCCTGGTGGATATCCGGGTGCCGGACCATCTGATAGTCGGTGGCAGCCAGGTATTCTCCTTTGCCGAACACGGTCTGCTTTAACCCGTCACCGTCACAATCACCTTCATATCACTTCAGTTTCTCTTTCTCAGCTGTTTCTTACTTTCACATTCAGGAGGACTATTCTCATGAAAATCATCACCCGTGGTGAAGCCATGCGTATTCACCGTCAGCATCCTGCATCCCGTCTTTTTCCGTTCTGTACCGGTAAATACCGCTGGCACGGTAGCACGGATACATATACCGGCCGTGAAGTACAGGATATTCCCGGTGTGCTGGCTGTGTTTGCAGAACGCCGTAAGGACAGTTTTGGTCCGTATGTCCGGCTGATGAGCGTCACCCTGAACTGAGTCTGGAAGGGCATTCAGAAGAGCAGAATTATCGCCACCACCGGACCATTCTTAACCAATTTTCTGTGAGGATTTTATCGTGTCAGACACACTCCCCGGGACAACGCTTCCCGACGACAATAACGACCGCACCTGGTGGGGACTGCCCTGCACCGTGACGCCCTGTTTTGGGGCACGTCTGGTGCAGGAGGGTAACCGGTTGCATTACCTTGCAGACCGCGCCGGTATCAGAGGCCGGTTCAGCGACGCGGATGCGTACCATCTGGACCAGGCCTTTCCGCTGCTGATGAAACAACTGGAACTCATGCTCACCAGCGGTGAACTGAATCCCCGCCATCAGCATACCGTCACGCTGTATGCAAAAAGGCTGACCTGCGAAGCCGACACCCTCGGCAGTTGTGGCTACGTTTATATGGCTGTTTATCCGACGCCCGAAACGAAAAAGTAACTCTCCAGAATAACCTTCTTCTCCGGCCTGGTGCTTTCACCACGCCACTTTTCCATTTTTCATCTCTGCATATCAGGAAAATCTTCAGTATGAACACATTACCCGATACACACGTACGGGAGGCATCGCATTGCCAGTCTCCCGTCACCATCTGGCAGACACTGCTCACCCGACTGCTGGACCAGCATTACGGCCTCACACTGAATGACACACCGTTCGCTGATGAACGTGTGATTGAGCAGCATATTGAGGCAGGCATTTCACTGTGTGATGCGGTGAACTTTCTCGTTGAAAAATACGCACTGGTGCGTACCGACCAGCCGGGATTCAGCGTCTGTACTCGTTCTCAGTTAATAAACAGTATTGATATCCTCCGGGCCCGCCGGGCAACCGGCCTGATGGCCCGCGACAATTACAGAACGGTAAATAACATTACCCTGGGTAAACATCCGGGGGCGAAACAATGAAACTGGCCCTGACGCTGGAAGCCGACAGCATTAACGTGCAGGCACTGAACATGGGGCGCATTGTCGTTGACGTCGATGGTGTTACTCTCGCTGAACTGATTAACGTGGTCTGCGATAACGGTTATTCACTCCGCGTGGTGGATGAACGTGACGCTACCGAAACACCGGCGACTTCTGCCAGCCCTCATCAGTTGCCGGAAGACAATACAGTGATACAGAGCGTGATGCCATTAACCACTGAAACAGCGCTGGATATCCTCATTGCGTGGCTGCAGGACAATATCGACTGCGAATCGGGAATTATCTTTGACAACGATGAGGATAAAACGGATTCGGCAGCACTGTTGCCCTGTATCGAACAGGCCCGGGAGGATGTCCGTACTCTTCGTCACCTGCAGCTTCTGCACCAGAACCGGTAAATATCACTCACCATACTTCATTCCACTGACGTCAGCCTGAACAGGGCTGGCGTTTTCGTTTATAAACCAAAAGGGAAACCGATAATGTCAGACATCACAATCTCCCGTCCGGAAGTGGTCACCGGGCATACGGACGTTATCTGCTCAACCAGTATCCGCCACATTCTGGCTGTACGAAAGAGTACACTGCTGCAAATCGACACACTTATCCGGCAACTGGCTGAAATATCAGCAATGACAGAAAGTATTGGCGGTAAAGCCGCCCCGGGCTGGGCCATGAAACAGGATTTTCGCTGCGGCTGCTGGCTGATGGAGAAACCGGAAACCGCAATGAAAGCCATCACACGCAATCTCGATCGCGAAATCTGGCGTGACCTGATGCAACGTTCAGGGATGCTTTCCTTAATGGATGCACAGGCCCGTGATACATGGTACCGGTCACTGGAGTACGATAATTTTCCGGAAATCAGTGAAGCGAACATTCTGAGCACATTTGAACAACTACACCAGAATAAGGATGAGGTGTTTGAGCGAGGGGTGATCAACGTCTTCAGGGGACTGAACTGGAATTACAAAACCAATTGCCCCTGCAAATTTGGCAGTAAAATTATCGTCAACAACCTAGTGAGGTGGGACCGGTGGGGGTTTCATCTTATTACCGGGCAATAGACTGACCGACTCGTCGACCTGGAAAGAATGCTACATCTGTTCAGCGGCAAACCGATCCCCGACAACCGGGAAAACATCACTATTCGTCTGGATGGTCACATCCAGTCCGTTCAGGGTAAAGAGCGCTATGAAGATGAGATGTTCAGCATCAGATACTTTAAGAAGGGCTCCGCGCACATCACGTTCAGGAAACCAGAGCTGGTTGACAGGCTTAATGATATTATTGCCAGACACTACCCGGAAGCCCTGGCAAGCACAGTGAACAAAAGCAGCAAGGCATAAAAGAGGTATTTTACAATTCACGAATATTAACTATTATTAATTGATAGTAATCAATCGGCGAGAAAATAACCATGCCTACCAGTGTATCCCTCAGTCCTTACTTTGAAACGTTTATCCGCGAACAAATAGAAAGTGGTCGGTACAACAATACAAGTGAAGTCATTCGTGCCGGACTTCGTGCTCTGGAAGAACGGGAACAGCAGATAAAGCTTGAATCACTCCAGAGCGCCGTGACCGCAGGCATCAACAGCGGTGAAAGTAAAAGTGCTGAAGAGGTATTCGGGCGACTGACGCACAAATACAAAAAGATGGCAGAAGGTGAACAGCCAATATGAAACTGACTGTTTCACCATTAGCAGAACACGATCTTGAAGCTATAGGTGACTGGATCGCTCAGGATAATCCTGTCCGTGCAATCAGTTTTACCGAAGAGCTTTACCAACAATGTCTGTTGATAGCCGAATCGCCAGTACTCTACAGAGAAAGACCCGAGTTAGGGGCTGGGATCAGAGGTTGTTCGTATGGTCGTTACCTTCTGCTGTTCAGGGTACTGGATACTGAAGTTCGTATCGAACGTATCGTTCATGGTTCCCGGGATATCAACAGGGTACTTGCAGAGCCAGACGACAAACCATCAGATCATTTCTGGCAGCCATAAACAAAATCTGTGCGTTAACGCTCCCTAACACAGGTAGCCAGGTATTTTATAAATCTCTGTATTTTGTTGTCACTTCGATTCCGCGATTCAGCATATCGAACCAGACAAAATGATTACAACAAACCACAAGAAAGAGGGATTATAGCGTCAAAAGAATTCGAATTGCACATGGGGGCCTCATTGGTGGCCTCAAAAATAACAAACACAAAACAATCAATATAAAACAACTTGTTATACAACCAGTTTCATTCCGAGTCCGGGCACCAAATTCATATCAACGGACCTCCACGGAGGTCCGTTTTTCGTTTCAGAACGCCACAATTTAAGCGTTCTGCCTCCAAATCAATTCTACCGAACTCAACCAGATTCCCCCCACATCAACCCCATTGTGTGGGTATAATTGCGGGTATACCCCAGTTCGACAGAATTTGTACCCTCTTTAACGCATCCAGAAGGCTGAACTATGGCACTGACTGACGCAAAAATCCGGGCTGCAAAGCCCACTGACAAGGCTTATAAACTCACTGACGGGGCCGGCATGTTCCTGCTGGTTCATCCTAATGGTTCCCGTTACTGGCGTCTCCGTTATCGTATTCTGGGTAAGGAGAAAACCCTGGCACTTGGTGTGTATCCGGAAGTTTCTCTCTCCGAAGCTCGTACAAAACGGGATGAGGCCCGAAAACTGATTTCGGAGGGGGTTGACCCTTGCGAACAAAAAAGAGCTAAAAAAGTAGTCCCTGATTTACAACTCTCTTTTGAACATATTGCACGACGCTGGCATGCCAGTAATAAACAATGGGCACAATCACACAGCGATAAAGTACTCAAAAGCCTCGAGACACACGTTTTCCCCTTTATCGGCAACCGGGATATCACAACACTCCGTACCCCGGACCTGCTTATCCCTGTTCGTGCCGCAGAAGCTAAACAAATTTATGAAATCGCAAGTCGTCTGCAGCAAAGAATATCTGCTGTAATGCGTTATGCCGTACAGTCTGGCATCATCAGATATAATCCTGCTCTGGATATGGCTGGCGCATTGACCACGGTAAAACGCCAGCATCGCCCCGCTCTTGACCTTTCACGCCTGCCTGAACTTCTGTCGCGTATTGGCAGTTATAAGGGGCAGTCTGTCACCCGGCTTGCCGTTATGTTGAATCTGCTGGTGTTTATTCGCTCCAGTGAACTCAGATATGCCCGCTGGTCAGAAATTGATATTGACAATGCCATGTGGACTATTCCAGCCGAACGCGAACCTCTGCCTGGCGTAAAATTCTCACACCGGGGCTCCAAGATGCGAACACCACATCTTGTGCCACTCAGCAAACAGGCTGTAGCCATACTGACAGAACTTCAGACATGGGCAGGTGAAAATGGTCTGATATTTACGGGAGCACATGACCCGCGTAAACCAATCAGTGAAAACACCGTAAATAAGGCACTGAGGGGTATGGGATATGACACAACCCAGGATGTCTGTGGGCATGGGTTCAGGGCGATGGCGTGCAGTGCGTTAATAGAATCAGGTTTGTGGTCCCGTGATGCAGTTGAACGTCAGATGAGCCATCAGGAACGCAATGGTGTACGTGCTGCTTACATTCATAAAGCAGAACATCTGGAAGAACGCCGACTGATGTTACAGTGGTGGGCCGATTTTCTGGATGCAAACAGAGAAAAATTTATCAGTCCATTTGAATATGCAAAGATTAATAATCCATTAAAACCGTAATCCTCCCGGGCAAATGCCCGGGAACTACTCCAGGATTATTTTTTTGTTAAAAAAGGCAAAACGATATTAACTGATGTATTAAATGTTTACCGGATTGCTCCCTGCAGGGGGATTATCAGAATCCGCAGTTATTCGTTATTTATATATATTCAATAAAAAGCAACATCATAAAAAATCCCGCACTCACAGGGTGATGCGGGATAACTGACGTAAGGAATGCTGCCGGGATTTGGTGGTCCCTTGTGCTGATATGAATACAGATTCTAGGTAATGACTCCAACTTATTGATAGTGTTTTATGTTCAGATAATGCCCGATGACTTTGTCATGCAGCTCCACCGATTTTGAGAACGACAGTGACTTCCGTCCCAGCCTTGCCAGATGTTGTCTCAGATTCAGATTATGTCGCTCAATGCGCTGAGTGTAACGCTTGCTGATAACGTGCAGCTTTCCCTTCAGGCGTGATTCATACAGCGGCCAGCCATCCGTCATCCATACCACGACCTCAAAGGCCGACAGCAGGCTCAGAAGACGCTCCAGTGTGGCCAGAGTGCGTTCACCGAAAACGTGCGCCACAACTGTCCTCCGTATCCTGTCATACGCGTAAAACAGCCAGCGCTGACGTGATTTAGCACCGACGTAGCCCCACTGTTCGTCCATTTC